>Ga0194123_10000034_pt1 | contig 268812 bp, 251 predicted proteins | sample TA2MahsurfametaG_5_FD_155479 | JGI IMG/M metagenome (GOLD analysis project Ga0194123, IMG submission 155479) | Freshwater microbial communities from Lake Tanganyika, Tanzania - TA2015023 Mahale A surface | ecosystem: Environmental > Aquatic > Freshwater > Lake | place: Tanzania: Lake...
GAACCAGCCTACTCAATTTTCGCCTACTGTTTTTTGAGGGGAGAAAAATTCAAGCTCAACAAGTGTCCCCTTTAGGTCCAAAGCGTTGGCGAAACCAGAGGCTTAAAAAGTGCAGAAACAAGCCCAGTAGCCGGGCTTAGCGCTTCCCACTGCGGCCGTCACGAGAGGCCGGCTGCGAGCGTCGCTGAAGCTCCTGGTCAGTGCTCATTGAGTCGGCGCGCACCCGGGTCGTTCATATCGGGACTGATGCTGGCGGTGCGCGGCGTTGGACCGATGGCGCCGGAGACAAAGCGCGGGTGATCGGTCGTGCTGAATCGGTCGTAGGCTGCGCGGGCCAGTATGGCAGCTTGCACGTTCATCTCACGTGCCAAGTGCTCCAGCCCATAGTCGGCCTGGGCGGTCGCGGTGGCGCCGAAGGTGTTGGTCTCCACGATGTCCGAGCCGGCGGCCAGGTAGGCCTCGTGGATCTCGCGCACGATCTCGGGCTGGGTCAGACTTAGCAGTTCGTTGTTACCCTTGAGCGTACCGGGATAGTCCGCAAAGCGATGACCCCTGAACTGACCTTCACTCAGGCGGCGTTGCTGGATCATCGTGCCCATCGCCCCGTCGAGCAGCACGATGGGTTGGTGCAGCAAAGCCGGCATCGTCTGGGCCCGCGTGTAGGTGTTTCGCAGGGACACACGGGCGGCTCTGTTGGTGGGTTCAATCAGAGGCTTGGCGGCCAAGGCTTCTTGGTTCATGGTGGCGGTTTCGGCACCGTTTCTGCAGGGGGGCGGTTCAGCGTTGGGGTCACCGCGGGTTGGCGGGCGCCGGCAGCCGCGCCAGGATGCCCTCGCGCAGCCGTTCCGGCCTGGCTTCTCGCGCCATGAACCCATCGGCGCTGGCTTGGTGGAGCGCGGCGCAGACCAGCAGCTGTTCGGCACTCTCTTCGTCAGCCGGTAGGTCGCCGAACATGTAGGTGGTCTTACCCGGCGCCTGCAAGGCCACCGTGCAGTGCCGGCGGCAGCCGCTCATGCAATCGACCGGGCGAATCGATATGTGAAGGTCGTCGCGAAGCGCGATGTTCTCGATGGCTTCGAAGAGCGCACGGCCCGGGCGGGGCTGATCGCGTGGCAGCTCGGGGGGTCGGCAGAGCACGCAAACGAGGATCTCGGTGGTCATCGGCGACGTTCCTTGGACTCAGGCCATGCGGCATCCAGCACCAGCACCAGGCGGGCCACGCCCGTGCCGGCGACGCGGGGCGAGCGGTGCACGATCCCACCCTCGTGCGGCTGTCCGGGCCAGCCGCAGCCTTTGAACAGGGCCACATCCGCCGCCTGGAAGGCCATGGCCTGCGGTGCCTCATAGTCAGGCCAGGTCAGGACTTCTGCGCCATCGGCCGGAGCCACCCATTGCGTGCCCGGCCCCCAATAGGTGCAGATCAGCCGCAGCGGCACACAGTCGCGGTGCCAGCGGCGGCAAGCGTTGCTGGTGACCATGTCCAGGCGCAGGCGCACCTTCGGCGCCTGCGCCAGCCCAGCGAACAACGCGGCGAGGCTCGCGACGTCAGCAGCAAAGGCATCGCGCGACACGCCCCTGGGGGTGCCGCAAGCGTCGAAACTGGCGTCAAGTGCAGCCACGGCATCTTGCGGGGCCAAGTCCAGACGGCACGCAGGCCAAGCGTCGAGCGGCAGAGACTCAAGCCAATCGGCCCACGCTGGATCTGGCTCGCGCTGCCATGCGGCCAGTTCGACGCCGGGTTGGTTGACAGCCTCCAATACGTCAACGCTGCGGCCGATGCAGACCGAGGCCAGTGCTTGGGCCGTGAGTGTTGGGTCCATCACAGCACCGTCGGGTTTGGTGCGTCGCCATACACCACAAGCGGATCAAAGGTCTTGCCGTCTTCAACAAAGCGTAAGACGCCCGTGTCGGGATTGATGGCCCGGTAAAAGCAGCTGCGGTAGCCCACGTGGCAACTGGCCGGTGGAATGTTGGTGCCGGCCTCGATCTGCACACGCAGCCAAAGCGCGTCCTGGTCGTCGTCGATGCGCAGTTCCACCAAGCGCTGCACGAGGCCGCTGGTACCACCCTTGTGCCACAAAACTTGGCGGCTGCGGCTCCAGTAGTGCGCCTCGCGCGTGGCCAGCGTGCGTTGCAGGGCCTCGACGTTCATCCAACCCAACATCAGCACCTCGCCGCTGGCGGCGTCGGTGGTGATGCAGGGAAGAAGACCATCCGGGCCGAACTTCGGGGCGAGCTCAAGGCCTTCTTCGACCTGTTCGACCGAGTGACGCACAGCGAAGCGGAATGTTGTACTCATGGGAGCGTCTGCAGCAGCGGCACGGCGAAAATTGCCGACAGCGACGACACGGGCGGTAGGTAGTGTGAGAAATCGATCGCCTCAGCGTAGAAGCGGGCCTGGCCATCACCCCATCGCGATGGCTGAATACCAGCGCTTGGTAAACGGCTGGCCACCGTCACGGGCGCGGCCCGCTGGGCGCGCTGGCGCCAGCCACGCACTGCGCCAGTCCATCCAGCAACACATCCTTGGGCATGTCGCGCCCGATGAAGACCATCTTGGATTCGCGCTTTTCGCCGGGCTTCCAGGGCGCGCCTGTATCCGAGCCCATCAGCATGTGCACACCTTGGAGGACAATACGCTTGTCGATGCCCTTGATGTTGAGCACGCCCTTGTAGCGCATCAGCTGCGCGCCATAAACCCGTACGATGGCACTGAGGAAGTCCTCCACGCGTTCAATGTCCAGCGCGCGGCTCTCCCGGAACACAAACGAGGTTACATCGTCATCATGTTCATGGTCCACGTCGGTCAGGAAGTCGGGTTCAATCTCAAGGATGGCATTGAGGTTGAAACCGCGGATGTCCAATAGCTCGTTGACCGCCGCCACGCCATGTCGGGCCTCGCCGATCTTGGCGCGCGGGTTCATCTTCACCAGCCGTTGGCGCAGCTGCGCCACGTCATTGGGCTGCACCACGTCGGTCTTGGTGATGAGTATGCGGTCTGCAAAGCCTACCTGCTCCTGCGCCTCGTGATGTTCGTCAAGCTGCTCGGGCGCATGCTTGGCGTCAACCATCGTCACGATGGCGTCCAGCAGGTACTGCTGGCCGATGTCATCGTCGACAAAAAAGGTTTGGGCCACCGGGGCCGGGTCAGCCAGGCCGGTGGTCTCGATGATCACGCGATCGAAGTGCAGTTGGCCAGCCGCCTTCTTCGCGTGCAACTCACCCAGAATGCGCACCAGGTCGCCACGCACGGTGCAGCAGATGCAGCCGTTGTTCATCTCAACGATCTGCTCATCGCGATCTTGCACCAGCAACTCGTTATCGATGCCGGCTTCACCGAACTCGTTTTCGATCACGGCGATGCGGTGGCCGTGTTGCTCCTTGAGGATACGGTTGAGCAGCGTAGTCTTGCCGCTGCCCAGGAAGCCGGTGAGGATGGTGACGGGGATCTGGCTCATGGTGCTCTCATTTAGGCTTGCTTGGGGTGCAATCAAGGGGCTGCGTGAACCACTGTTGGGCCTAGGCCTAGTGGGCGGGGCCGTAAAGCGGCTCGAGGCGGCGCGTCTCATCGGTACCAGGGTTGCCTGCTCCACAGCCCATCAACCCGGCGGCGATATTAACTTCGCTCATGCTTTTGACGACTTCCGCCACTCACATCCCTACTCGGAGGGCCAGCGCATGGTTCAGCAGCGTGGTCCCACCTGCGCCGGGAAAGCCGGACAGCACGGTACCAGCAAAGCAGGTCATAGAACCCCTAACGCTAACGATAAGTCAATATCATACACAGCTTCCAACGCTCCATAGCCACACATAAAAATTCCCTTAACGGAAAGACACACACCACGGGTGGCAGCAATCCTGGAAGCCGTCACGCCATGGCGTGAGTCCGAAGCCCATAACAAAAAGCCCCGCATGATGCAGGGCTCTGAGCGCCGAACAATCCGACTGAGCAAGTCAGCAGGACTTGTTATGGCGGGGCCGGAGGGATTCGAACCCTCGATGCAGGTTTTGCCCGCATACTCCCTTAGCAGGGGAGCACCTTCGGCCTCTCGGTCACAGCCCCGACGCGTCGGAAATTCTAGCGCCTAAAGGCGAGGCCACGTCAGGCGGTCTGTGATTCCCGGTCAAGCTCGAAGGCAAGATGCAAGGCTCTGACCGCCAGTTCCATGTACTTTTCGTCGATCACCACCGAGGTCTTGATCTCGCTGGTGCTGATCATCTGAATGTTGATTCCCTCGTTGCTGAGGGTACTAAACATCCTGGCTGCCACGCCCACGTGACTCTTCATGCCGATGCCCACAATCGAGACCTTGCAGATGCGTGCGTCACCATCCACGAGCGCCGCGCCCACCGAAGGTGCGACGCTTGCACGCAGCAAATCCAGCACACGGGCGAGGTCGTTACGAGGTACGGTAAAGGAAAAGTCAGTTTTCCCATCACGCGACACATTTTGAATGATCATGTCGACGTCGATATTGGCCTCGGCCACCGGGCCCAAGATCTGAAAGGCAATGCCCGGCTTATCGGGAACGCCCTGGACGGTTACCTTGGCCTCGTCGCGGTTGAACGCAATTCCCGACACAACAGCTTTTTCCATTTTCTCGTCTTCCTCGAAAGTGATCAGCGTGCCCGAGCGCGCCTCTTCCTCAATGTTGATGTCCCAGGGGGTAAAACTCGACAACACCCGCAAGGGCACGCGGTACTTGCCCGCAAACTCTACAGAACGGATCTGTAACACCTTGGAGCCTAGACTGGCCATCTCCAGCATTTCTTCAAAGCTCACGGTGCGAAGAAGGCGCGCTTGCGGCACGACGCGCGGGTCGGTTGTGTACACCCCGTCCACATCGGTGTAGATCAGGCATTCAGCGGCCTTGAGCGCCGCCGCCACCGCTACCGCCGAGGTGTCCGAGCCGCCCCGGCCCAATGTGGTCAAGTAGCCACGATCATCAATGCCCTGGAAGCCCGTGATGATGACCACCCTGCCCGCATCCAGGTCTGCTCGCACCCGCGTATCGTCGATGCTTTCGATTCGGGCCTTGGTGTAAGCGCTGTCGGTCTTGATGGGTACTTGCCAGCCGGTGTAGCTCACCGCTGGCGTGCCCTCAGCCTGCAAGGCCAAGGCCAGCAGGCCTACCGACACTTGCTCACCGGCACATGCGATCATGTCCAGCTCACGCAAAGACTGCGGCGTCACCTGCGACGGTTGCAGCTCTTTGGCCAGGCCCAGCAGTCGGTTGGTCTCCCCGCTCATTGCTGAGGGCACCACCACCATGCGGTGGCCCGTTCGGGCCCACTTGGCGACACGTTTGGCCACGTTGCGAATGCGATCGGTCGACCCCATGGAGGTGCCGCCGTATTTGTGAACGATCAAGGCCATGATGCAGGAGCTGCTTTGAATCAGGCAAAACCCTGCATTCTAGGGGGGGCCGCAGCCAAATCAGCCGCTTCCTCAGGCAGTGGATCGTCGGGGTGCCAGTGAAGCTGCCAGCCCCCGGGGATCTGCAGAACTCGGGCGTCCCAACCCAGGCCGGGCACCCACAACAGCGCACCGTCCTGGGCTGCCACCACCGGCCCGCTGCGATCCCATGCGGCCACCGCACGCGACTGAAACTGTTTCTTCAAAGCCCGGGGCGTACCGCGTGGTGACAGTTGGAACTGGTCGTCTCCCCGCCTGGTGCGCACGAGCAAGGTGCACGGCAGGTGCAGAGCTGCGCCCATCTGGTCCGGTGGGGCACGGCGCAGGCTGATCCGTCCTGCCCAGCCAGGCGCCTGTTTCGTACCCGCTCTTGACCAGCGCAGCGACACATCCGCCACTGCCTTGGCGGCGCTCACTGGCTTGCGGTCGATCTGTATCACGCCGCGGTACCAGCGCAGTTCATGCAAGGCATCCAGGGGCCATCGCTTCGCGCTGGCTCGGGCCCAGGGGTAGACACTCAGCCGGTCTACGACAGAAGCAGGGACGGCCAAACCGCATTGGACAAACCACGCTCGCAGCAGCTGAGACCGGCGCGCCGGGCTAAGGGCTTCCCAGGCGGGTTGGTCCATGGACCATCGAAAGCCTCCCTGCCCTTGTTCGATCACGCACCGGGCGCGATCAGCCTGGACACCCTGGTCGAGAGTTTCCAAGGCCTGCGCGCAGCGCCGTGCAGCGCGGGCCAATGCAGACTCAGCCCCTGCAAATGCATCAACAAGTGCTGACCACACGGACAGTCGTAAGCCACTGCGCGCCCATTGGGGGTCTTGGTTACTAGGGTCGGCTACGCTGTTGATGCCCGCTTGGGCCAGTACCTGTTGCAGGTCTGAGCGGCTGTGGTCCAAAAATGGCCGTGCCCAACACACCCCATCACGCCAGGCCAGACGCGGCATTCCGGCCAAGCCTTGAGGTCCGGCCCCGCGCAGCGCCTGCAACAAGAAGGTTTCTGCTTGGTCTTGTCGGTGGTGCGCCAACACCATCAGGTCAATCCCCTGCTCCTGGGCCATGGCCTTCAGGGCCTTGTAACGGGCTTCACGCGCCCAGGCCTGAACGCTCCGGCCACGACCCGGTTTTTCAAGGAGGTGGCACACACGCAGCTGGACCGGTGACCACTTCGGGTGCCAACTGGACCAACGCGCCAGTTCCTCCGCGATGAAGCCGGGCCATTGATCAGCTGAGACTTGAAGACCGTGATGAACATGGAACGCCCAGGTCTGTACCCCCATGGCTGAGGCGCTGCGCCAAACCAGCCAAAGCGCCGCCATGGAGTCGGGCCCGCCACTGCAGGCCACCGCCACCGCCGGTGAGCTGCGCTCAGCGCTCGCGCGTGTCAACAAAACGGCCGTAGGACTTGAGCCGCTCATGGCGCCGCTGCAGCAGCTCCTTGGGCTTGAGATCTGCTACCTGACGCAACGCGTCAGACAAAGCCCGCTTGACCGACACGGCCATGGCCTTTGAATCTCGGTGCGCACCGCCCAGCGGCTCGCTGATGATCTTATCCACGAGGCCCAGGGCCTTGAGGCGGTGGGCGGTGATTCCAAGGGCTTCAGCCGCATCGCTTGCACGCTCAGCCGTCTTCCACAAAATGGATGCACAGCCCTCAGGCGAAATCACCGAGTACACCGAGAACTGCAACATCAAGACCTGGTCGGCAACGCTGATGGCCAGTGCACCGCCAGAGCCACCCTCACCGATGATGGTCGTGATGACGGGTACTTCCAGCTGGGCCATCTCAAAGATGTTGCGACCGATCGCCTCAGACTGTCCACGCTCTTCAGCATCAATGCCAGGGTAAGCCCCAGGCGTGTCAACAAAGGTAAAGACCGGGAGCCTGAACTTTTCGGCCAGCTTCATCAAACGCAAGGCCTTGCGATAGCCCTCGGGCCTGCTCATGCCGAAGTTGCGCGCCGCCCGCTCTTTGGTGTCACGGCCCTTTTGGTGTCCGATCACCATACAGGCAGCGCCATTGAATCGCGCCACTCCGGCCACCATCGACAAGTCATCAGCGAAGGCACGGTCGCCATGCAGCTCCTCAAAATCGGTGAAGATTTCGTTGACGTAGTCCAAGGTGTAAGGGCGCTGCGGGTGCCGAGCAATCTGCGTGACCTGCCACGGGGATAGGTTGGCGTAGATGTCTTTGGTGAGCTGCTGGCTCTTCTTGTCCAATCGCGCAATCTCGTCTGAGATGTCGACGGCCGACTCGTTTTGTACGTAGCGCAGCTCCTCAATCTTGCCTTCGAGCTCAGCGATCGGCTGCTCGAACTCGAGAAAGTGCTTCTTACTCATTGCGGCAACTCCTTCATACGGCTGCGGCAGGTACAGTTGGGGCCTACTGGCCGCAGCCCTAGTATTCCACGGGGACTGGGTCAAGGCTTCGCCACAGGTACCACGTGGCCACCGATCGATAGGGGGCCCAAGCCTCACCCACATCTCGCGCTTCAGAACGCGTCACCGGCTCTCCGCTGAAGTAGTTCAGGCTGATCCCGCGCAGCAGGCCCAGATCATCCAGCGGCAACACGTCGGGTCGCATCAAGCCGAACATGAGGAACATCTCAGCTGTCCACCGTCCAATTCCACGCACGGAAACCAGCTCAGCAATAACCGCTTCGTCCTCCATGTCACTCCACGAGGGAGCCCGGCTGCCACGCTCCTTGAAGTGGCGTGCCAAGTCCTGCAGGTATTCCACCTTGCGCAACGACAAGCCGGTCGCTCGAAGTTCGCTGCTCGGCGCCCTGAGCACCTGAGCCGGCTTAAGCGCGGCTTGCGCACCACCCCAGGGCATACTCAAGCGCTCCCAGACTGATTGGGCGGCCTTCACGGAAATCTGCTGGCCCACGATGGAGCGGGCCAATGTGGTAAAGGCATCTCCTCGGCATTGCAGTCGGGCCTGACCAAACTGTGGAATCAGCCGCTTCATCACCCGGTCGCGGCGGCCCAGGTGTCGACAGGCCTCATCCCAGTAGGCCGGTGTCGCAAGCAGCGGATTGCTGCCCATCTAGACGCGACCCCAGCTGGTACCGTGCGGACCGTCCTTCAACAGTACCCCTTGGGCCAGCAGCTCGTTACGTATGCTGTCAGCAAGGGCAAAGTCGCGCGCCAGCTTGGCTTGGCTGCGCTGCTCGATCAGTGCCTGAATTTCAACTTCGCCAATGCCTGACCCGGCCTTTAAGAACGCCTGTGGCGGGACTTGCAGCAGGCCCAGGGTGCCGCCTAACGCTCTTAGGAGCCTGGCCTTTTCACGCTGCGCGCTGCGATTGACTTCGCTGGCCAGCTCAAACAAAACCGCGATCGCCGCCGGTGCATTGAAATCCTCATCCATCGCAGCCTTGAAGGCCGCAGCATCTGGATCAGACCAATCGATACCCAGTATTTCATCAGCACCGGGGGGCTCCAAGGCCACGCTGTCCAAAGCGGTATACAGACGCTTGAGGGCTGCGCGCGCGTCATCCAAGTGCGCGTCACTGAAGTTCAGTGGGCTGCGGTAGTGGGTACGGATGAACAGAAAACGCAAGGTCTGGCCATCAACTTGCTCGAGCACATCGCGAATGGTGAAGAAGTTATTCAGGCTCTTGGACATTTTTTCGTTGTCCACATTCAAAAAGCCGTTGTGCATCCAAACGTTGACGAAGGGCCGGCCAGTGGCACCCACGCTCTGCGCGATCTCGTTCTCATGGTGTGGAAACTGCAGGTCCATGCCACCACCATGAATATCGAAATGCTCACCCAAGAGTTCACAGCTCATGGCAGAGCACTCGATATGCCAACCCGGTCGCCCCGGGCCGTAGGCACTTTCGTACTTGGCATCAGCCGGCTCACTGGGCTTCGAGGCTTTCCAGAGCACAAAGTCCAGCGGGTCCTGTTTGCCCTCTTCCACAGCCACCCGATGGCCCGCACGTAAATCGTCAAGCGACTTGCCAGACAGACATCCATACCCCTCAAAACGCCGGACTGCGAAATTCACATCGCCGCTGGCAGCCTGGTAAGCAAGGCCCTTGGCCTGCAGCCGCTCGATCATCCGAAGCATTTGGGGCACATAGTCAGTTGCCCGCGGCTCATGCGTGGGCGGCAAAACCCCAATAGCGCCGATGTCTCGGCGCATCGCTTGGATCATCTCATCGGTGAGCTGGCGCAAGGAGATCCCACGCTCGACTGCACGCTTGATGATCTTGTCATCAATGTCGGTGATGTTACGCACATAGGTCACGCGATAGCCCCTGGCCCTCAACCAACGAACCACTAGGTCGAAAGCCGTCATCATCCGGGCGTGCCCAATGTGACACAGGTCGTAGATCGTCATGCCGCACACATATAGGCGTACATGACCAGGCTCCAGCGGCTCAAAGACCTGGGTCTGGCGGGTCAGCGTGTTATAGATCTTCAGGGTCACGGGGCTGATCGGCCGCCGAGTCACGCCACCGGCGAGAAGCCGGCCAACGTCGAGGCAGGCGGCCTCTCCTTACAATGCTCGAGAGTATAAAACTGCAAGCCTTTTCCGCGAATGAATGCATACACCCCGAGCTTATCTTTGTCTCGCGCACTGTCCGTCCTGGCCTTGGCGATGACGACGGTGTTATCCGGTACTGTGTGGGCTCAAACTGTGAGGCTGAGCACCTCGCTTGGCGACATTGATCTGGAGCTGCACCCCGACAAGGCGCCGGCAACCGTCGCCAATTTCGTGGCCTATGTCAATGCGCGGCATTTTGACGGCCTGATCTTTCACCGCGTCATCCCCACTTTCATGGTTCAGACCGGTGGCTACACGGCTGATCTCAAGCAAAGGGTGACCCGCAAACCCATTCCACTGGAAAGCAATAACGGCCTGAACAACATTCGGGGCAGCGTGGCCATGGCGCGCACCGCCGACCCACAATCGGCCACTTCTCAGTTCTACATCAATGTGGTAGACAACCCGTTCCTGGACAAGGCCAAGGCCCGTGATGGATACGGCTATGCCGTTTTTGCCACGGTCACCGCCGGGATGGAAGTCGTCGACCAGATCCGCGCAGTTCCCACTTCTGCACAGGGCGTCTTTACAAATTTACCCACCCAAGCCGTGACCGTCGTCCAAGCCGTCCTCGTCAAACCCTGAACTCCCACTTTTAATACCGCGGAGCATAACTATGAGCACTTTCGTCGACATAACTACCAGCAAAGGCGTGGTGCGCCTTGAACTTGACGCCGAAAGGGCACCAGAGTCAGTGGCCAATTTTTTAGGCTACGCACAGCGCAGTCACTATGATGGGACCGTGTTCCACCGGGTCATCAAGGGGTTCATGATTCAGGGCGGTGGTTTCGCCCCGGGCATGCAGCAAAAGCCCACCGAGGCACCTATCCAAAATGAAGCCAACAATGGCCTGACCAACGACCACTACACCATTGCCATGGCGCGTACCTCAGCACCGCACTCGGCCACTGCGCAGTTTTTCATCAACACCACTGATAACGACTTTCTCAACTTCCGCTCCGAAAGCCCCCAAGGTTGGGGCTATGCAGTGTTCGGGCGCGTGGTGTCTGGTCAAGACGTGGTCGATGCCATTGAGGGCGTGAAGACGGGCCGATCGGGCATGCATGCGGACGTCCCGGTGGAAGATGTGTTGATCGAAACGGTCACGGTCATTCAAGGCTGAATGGGCTCCATGAGCGCTGATCTTGCTCTGCCAGCCTACTACGAGGTTCAGGCCGACGAAAGTTGGACTGCGATCGACTTCGTCTCAGACCTCCATCTCCAAGCGGGTGAACCCGATACCTTGGTGGCGTGGCGCGACTATCTGCTTCGTACCCGAGCCAATGCAGTGTTTATCTTGGGTGATCTCTTCGAGGCCTGGCCTGGCGATGATGCCGCTGATGAAGGTTTTGAAGCCGAATGCGTGGGTGCGCTGGAAGAAGGCGCTTCGCGGGTTCAACTGGCCTTCATGCTGGGAAACCGAGATTTTCTGGTGGGCTCGCGGCTGCGACAGCGTGCTGCCATGACCGCGCTGGCTGATCCCACCCGCTTGCTGGCGTGGAACCATCCGGTCCTCTTGACCCATGGCGACCTGCTGTGCACTGGAGATGTGGACTACCAAAGCTTTCGACGCCTGGTTCGCAGTGAAGCCTGGCAGCGTCAGTTTCTGGCCCTGCCCCTGCCGGAGCGGCGCGCCCAGGCCCAGCGGCTGCGCGAGGTCAGCAAGGCCAAGGCTCAGGAGCGCTTGACACGCACCGGGTCTGCGTATACCGACATCGACACCGCCACGGCCGTGGCGTGGATGCACCAGGCCGGCTGTCGCAGCCTCGTGCATGGCCACACCCACCGCCCGGGCACGGAAGTGCTGGCGCCCGGTTACACCCGCTACGTGCTGACCGACTGGGACTTGCGCGCCATACGCCCCAGGGCTGAAGTGCTGCGCTTGACCCGTGATGGCTTCACCCGGCTGCCCTTGAGCCGGGCCTGACCTCATGGGCTGGCTGACCAGCCTTGCGCGTGGTCTGGGCCTGGGGGGACGGGCCTTGCGCCCAGAGATCCCAGATCCCCTGTGGGCGGCCTTGTTGCGCCAGTATCCCTTCGTGGGCTGGCGCAGCCTGACCGATCAACAACAGCTTCGGGCTTTGTGCGTGGAGTTTCTGGCCCACAAGGAGTTCTTCGGGGTACGGGGCTTTGTGGTCAGCGACCCCATCGCTCTTGCCGTAGCGGCCCAGGCATGCCTGCCCGTCTTGCATCTTGGGCTCAAGGCCTACAGTGGGTTTGTGGGTATCGTCATGCACGAAGGACCCGTGAGGGCCCAGCGCGAGTGGGTAGACGACACCGGCTTGGTTCACATCTGGCAGGAAGAACTGGTCGGTGAGGCTGTGGGTGATGGCCCGGTCATGCTCAGCTGGCATGAAGGCGCCGCACCATCAGCCACTCAGGGCCCTGCTGCCTTCAATGTGGTCATCCACGAGTTTGTCCATATCCTCGACAGTCTGGACGGAGAGCTGGACGGAACGCCCCCAATGCCTCGAGCGCTCCGCAGGGGCTGGCAAGCCAGCCTGCAACTGGCCTTCGACCGATTCGATGAGCGCAGCGCGTGTGGCTACTCAAGCGTCTTGGATGACTACGGCTCGCAGGACGTCGCAGAGTTCTTCGCCGTGTCCAGCGAGGCATTCTTCACCATGCCCTGGGCTTTCCAACAGGAACAGCCCGACCTCTACCGCTTATACGCGGACTTCTACCGGCAAGACCCAGCGTCCTACCCGGCCCCGTAAGCCACCCTTAGGCAGTTGCGGGCTCTGCCCTGGAACGATCGCTCTTCTTGGGCGGTTGAATGTCAAGCACCGGTTGGCCCTGCCCGTCGATATCCACCGTCAAGCGGCCTCCATCGACCAATCGACCGAACAGAAGCTCGTCGGCCAGCGCGCGCCGGACGGTGTCCTGAATGAGACGCTGCATGGGGCGCGCGCCCATAAGAGGATCGAAGCCCTTGAGCGACAAGTGCTTGCGCAAGCCATCGGTGAAGGTGACCTCCACCTTCTTTTCCTGGAGTTGGCTCTCCAACTCGAGCAGGAACTTGTCCACCACCCGCAGGATGATTTCCTCGTTGAGCGGCCGGAAGCTCACCTGAGCGTCCAAGCGGTTGCGGAACTCCGGCGTGAACATACGCTTGATGTCGGCGAGCTCGTCACCGGCCTCGCGCGCAGTCGTGAAGCCGATGGTGCTCTTGTTCATCGTCTCGGCACCTGCATTGGTGGTCATGATCAGGATCACATTGCGGAAGTCAGCCTTGCGCCCGTTGTTGTCGGTCAGCGTGCCGTGGTCCATGACCTGCAGCAGCACATTAAAAACCTCGGGATGCGCTTTTTCGATTTCATCGAGCAGCAGCACCGCATGGGGCTTTTTGGTCACCGCTTCGGTCAGCAGACCACCCTGGTCAAAGCCCACATAGCCTGGGGGGGCGCCGATCAAGCGGCTCACCGCATGCTTTTCCATGTATTCCGACATGTCAAAGCGGATGAGGTCCACGCCCAATATGTAGGCCAGTTGCTTGGCCACTTCGGTCTTGCCCACGCCCGTGGGCCCCGAGAACAGGAAACAGCCAATGGGCTTTTCCGGCTTGCCCAGGCCACTGCGCGCCATCTTGATGGCCGCGGCCAGGGCGTCAATGGCCGGGTCTTGACCAAATACCACGCTCTTGAGGTCGCGATCCAGGGTTCGGAGCTTGCTGCGGTCATCGCTGCTCACCGAAGCCGGCGGGACCCTGGCAATCTTGGAGACGATATCCTCGACTTCTGCGCGGGTGATGGTCTTCTTTTGCTTGCTCTTGGGCAAGATGCGCTGGGCGGCGCCCGCTTCATCGATCACATCGATAGCCTTGTCCGGCAAATGGCGGTCGTTGATGTACTTCGCAGACAGCTCGGCAGCGGCCTGCAAAGCGCCCACCGCATATTTCACACCGTGATGCTCTTCGAACCGTGTTTTGAGACCCTTAAGGATCTCCACCGTTTGCTCCACCGTAGGCTCCACCACATCCACCTTCTGGAAGCGCCGCGACAAAGCCGCGTCCTTCTCGAAGATGCCCCGGTACTCGGTGAAGGTGGTGGCACCGATGCACTTCATTTGCCCGGAAGACAGGGCCGGCTTGAGCAAATTGGACGCATCCAGGGTGCCGCCTGAAGCGGCGCCGGCGCCGATAAGGGTGTGGATCTCGTCAATGAATAAAATAGCGTTGGGCTGGTCCTTGAGCTGCTTGAGTACCCCCTTCAGGCGCTGCTCAAAATCTCCGCGGTACTTGGTTCCGGCCAGCAACGCGCCCATGTCCAAGGCATAGACCGTGGACCGGGCCAATACCTCCGGCACACTGCTCTCGGTGATGCGCCATGCCAAGCCCTCGGCAATAGCCGTTTTACCAACACCCGCTTCGCCCACCAACAGCGGGTTGTTCTTGCGGCGGCGGCACAGGACCTGAATCACCCGCTCAACTTCCAACTCGCGCCCAATAAGGGGATCAATCTTTCCGTCACGCGCCAACTGGTTGAGGTTCTGAGTGAACTGTTCCAGCGGTGAGGCTTTGCCCTCTGACGGTGCTTCTTCCTTCTCGGAACTCTCCGAAGAAGCCCCATCAGCTGGTTTGGTGGGCTCAGGCGGGTCGCTCTTTTTGATACCGTGCGCAATGTAGTTCACCACGTCAAGGCGCGTGACGCCTTGTTGGTGCAAGTAGTACACCGCGTGCGAATCCTTCTCCCCAAAGATCGCTACCAGGACGTTGGCGCCAGTCACCTCTTTCTTGCCGCTACCGGTGGACTGCACATGCATGATGGCGCGCTGAATCACGCGCTGGAAGCCCAGGGTGGGCTGGGTATCCACCTCCTCGGTGCCCCCCACCGTCGGTGTGTTTTCCTTGATAAACCCAGTTAAGCTCTTGCGCAGATCATCGATGTTGGCTGCGCACGCGCGTAAAACTTCCGCCGCCGACGGGTTGTCCAGCAGGGCTAACAAGAGGTGCTCCACGGTGATGAATTCATGGCGCTGCTGGCGTGCTTCCACGAACGCCATGTGCAGGCTGACTTCCAGTTCTTGCGCAATCATGCGGCCTCCATAATGCATTGCAGCGGGTGCCCCGTCCGGCGGGCGGCGGCTAGGACCAATTCGACCTTCGTTGCTGCGACGTCCTTGGTGTAGACGCCGCACACGCCCCGACCCTCGTGGTGGATCTTGAGCATGATGTGGGTGGCGGTTTCCAGGTCGTGCTTAAAGAACTCCTGGAGCACCATCACGACGAATTCCATCGGTGTGAAATCGTCGTTCAGCAGGACTACTTGGAACAAGCTGGGGGGCTTGGTGCGTTGAGCCTTTCGCTCTGCCACCACCACCCCTTGCCCGTCATCGGGCAAAGGGCCGACTGGCGGGTTTGCCGAAGGATGGGCGGGTTTTTGAGCCATTTTTGGGATTCTAACGACCCGGTGCAGTCCCAAGGGAGATCAGGGTCACCCCGCGGGAGCTGCAATCCCCGGCGCAGGGAAAGGGCAGGTGTACAGCAGGTGTTACTTTTTACTGACAACTAAAGTTGTCTAAGCTACTTGACACCGAAACTTCCACCGTTCACAATCGCCACACGGTTGAATGCGTGAAGGAGGTGAGTGTCATGCCTGCAGGAATTGTGAAGTGGTTCAATGACGCTAAGGGATTTGGCTTCATCGAACCCGAAGGTGGGGGCGAGGACGTGTTTGCGCACTTTTCAGCCATCCAAATGGACGGGTTTCGCACCCTCAAACAGGGTGGGCGAGTGACCTATGAGTTGATCAAGGGCCCCAAGGGCGATTTGGCGCACAACATCCAAGAATCGGGTGTTCCAATCCAAGCGCCAAGTGTGCCTGCAAGCCAAGAGGCCACCTCGCAGTCGCAACGCTGACGCAGCCGCCAAAAAGCCGCAACCATGCGGCCGCTTCGCGCGGCCTCTGAACCCACAGAGCCCTCGACCCGGTGCAACCGGACGAGGGTTTTATGTTGCTGGGCCTGACTTACATGTTGCCGACCATCACCTGCCCGAAGCCCGAGCAAGACACTTGCGTGGCGCCTTCCATAAGACGGGCAAAGTCGTAGGTGACCTTCTTGCTCTGGATCGACTTCTCCATGGAGCGGATGATCAGGTCGGCCGCTTCGGTCCACCCCATGTGGCGCAGCATCATTTCAGCCGAAAGAATCTCCGAGCCCGGGTTCACGTAGTCTTTGCCCGCATACTTGGGGGCTGTCCCGTGCGTGGCCTCAAACATCGCCACCGAATCAGACATATTCGCGCCTGGGGCAATCCCGATGCCGCCCACCTGCGCGGCCAGCGCATCGGAGATGTAGTCGCCATTGAGGTTGAGAGTCGCAATCACGCTGTACTCGGCCGGGCGCAGCAAGATCTGCTGCAAAAAGGCGTCGGCGATGCTGTCCTTGATAAGGACATCCTTGCCGGTCCTCGGGTTCTTAAATCTGCACCACGGACCACCATCGATAAATTCTGCACTGAATTCGCGCTGCGCCAAGGCATAGCCCCAGTCGCGGAAGCCGCCTTCAGTGAACTTCATGATATTGCCCTTGTGAACCAAAGTCACGCTGGGCTTGTCGTTGTCGATGGCGTACTGGATCGCCTTGCGCACCAAGCGCTCAGTACCTTCGCGAGACACCGGCTTGATGCCGATGCCGGAGGTATCCGGGAAGCGGATCTTCTTGACGCCCATCTCCTTGACCAGAAAGTCGATCACCTTTTTGGCCTTATCGGTTTGGGCTTCGTACTCGATGCCGGCGTAGATGTCCTCCGAGTTCTCGCGGAAGATGACCATATTTGTCTTGTGCGGCTCCTTCACAGGGCTGGGCACGCCGGCGAAGTACTGCACAGGGCGCAGGCAGACATAAAGGTCTAGCTCCTGACGCAGGGCCACATTCAAGGAACGAATACCACCGCCCACGGGCGTGGTTAAGGGCCCTTTGATTGAAACCACATAGTGGCGAACCGCGTGGAGCGTCTCTTCCGGCAGCCAAATATCGGGGCCGTACACCTTGGTCGACTTCTCCCCGGCGTACACCTCCATCCAGTGGATCTTCTTCTTACCCGCATAGGCTTTGGCCACCGCGGCGTCCACCACCTTGATCATCACCGGGGTGATGTCCATGCCCGTACCATCGCCCTCGATATAGGGAATGATCGGGTGATCGGGTACGTTCAGTGAGGAGTCGGCGTTGACGGTGATCTTGGCGCCTTCGGTGGGCACCTTGATGTGCTGATACATATTGGTCCTGCTCCAGTTCTGTTGTAGCGCGCCCGCATTCTATTCATGGGGCCTGCGCAAAACTGACGACATAGCGCCCATTTAAAGCGTACGACTAAAGGCTGTGGACCAGGGCCCAGGATAAGGTCAGGGCCTCTAACAGACCCAGCAGTGGATGCCCTTCGTTCACAGCAACGCCTGGGCCGAATTGGCTTTTCTGTAGGGATTGACAGATCAAAGGTCTGTCCGATTGGGTACAGGGGATACTTCAGGTGTCGTCCCGGTTGGGCCGGGGCTTGCGCCGATGCACCGGATCAATATTCTTTCGGGCCTTCACCGCCCGCTCTGACCTATATCAAATGAAGCTCTCGGCCATTGGCCCTATGCAGTGGAACCCACGCCACCAGCACCGGATGCAGGCCCTGCCGCCAGGCCCGGGCTGCTCCAACCGCGCCATCAGGGGGGCGCTACTGGCCCTGCTCCTCGTCGGGCCGTTACTGGGTACGACTTTCAAGGTGCAAGCCCAAGCGAATCCGCCTGGCACGGCATTCGACACCCCGCAGCAGCTGCCTACCGTGGCCCTCAGTGCCGGTATGCACCGCATCAGTGCTGAGGTCGCACGCACGCCTGAGCAACGCGCTATCGGGCTGATGCACCGCAGGTCCATGCCACAGCACGCAGGCATGATTTTTGTGTTTGAACGGCCCGAACCGCTGTGCTTCTGGATGAAGAACACCCTCATCCCGCTGTCCATTGCCTTCCTGCTGGACGACGGGACCATCCTGAACACCGAAGAAATGAAGCCCCAGACGCACAACAGCCACTGCTCGACGCAGCCTGCTCGCTATGCCTTGGAGATGAATGGGGGCTGGTTTGCCAAACGAGGGCTCAAGGCCGGCGACAGGATCGCTGGCGACCTTTTCAAGTGAAAACAGGGCTCGACGCCCCGTCCTCTGTGAGAATCGGCCGGCGAGGCCGCAATGCTGCGCTCAGGCGAAGTTGACCTGCGCACACTCCCAGCTCACCAGTTTGTCGAGGAAGGTCTCGACAAACTTGGGGCGAGGGTTGCGGTACTCAATGTAGCAAGCGTGTTCCCGCATATCAACGGTCAGCAACGCCCTGTCTGCGCCCGTCAGCGGCGTGCCGGCAACGCCCTTGTTAACGACGTCCACTGAACCGTCAGCCTTCTTCACCAGCCAAGTCCAGCCCGATCCAACGTTGCCCACAGCCAACTTGACGAATGCCTCACGGACGGCGACATAGCTGCCCCGCTTGGCAGTGATGGCCGAGCCCAAGGCGCCGCTGGGCTCGCCTCCACCATTGGGCCTCATGCTCGGTCTCCTTTTGGAAGTTGTTCAGCTTCACCGCGTAGGCGTTGTGGTGCTTGCCGTGGTGGAGCTCTACGGTCTCGCGGCTGTAGGCCAGAGTGGGCAGAGTGTGTTCCACGGTGTCCTTCAAAGCAGTGATGGTTCAACCCCACAGCTTGTGGTCACCACCGCCGCCCTCAAGGACAGCGTGGACTATCGGCGGGTTGTTCAAGCTCATGGCTGAGCCGTTCCTGCACGGCCTCAACCGACTCGACACGCACGTTGGCCTTTCCATCGTGCCAAACGGCGGTCAGCGGCTGTCCAGGGCTCGCGAGCCTTGCTGATGTCAAAGGGGCGCCGTCCACATCACTCACCCAGGCGTAGCCGCGCCGCAACACCACCGAAGGGTCCTGAGCCTGTAGCCTGAGCTGCAACTGTTGCAAGCGGCCCTGCACATGACCCATCTGCTGTGCATGTACACCGACGGCGCGGGAAGCCCGCCGCTCAAGAGCTAGAGCGCCGTGGCGCAGGGGCTCGCGCACTGCGTTGGCCAAGCGGGCCTGAAGCCCCTGCAAGCCGTGGTGGTGGCGGGCGACGATCGCCGCTGGCCGAAGCACCGCCAAGGCCAGCTGGTCTAGGTGCTGGGCCTGGCGATCGAGTGTGTGCTGCGCCGCCAAGGACATACGGCGTGCCCACTCGCCCAAAACCAGCAGCTCATGTTCCCGCACCGGCGTGGCCAGCTCAGCGGCGGCCGTCGGGGTCGCCGCACGCACATCAGCCGCAAAGTCTGCCAAGGTGACATCAGTCTCATGACCGACACCGCACACCAGCGGAGTCGGACAGGCGGCCACCGCACGAACAACCCGCTCATCATTGAAGGCCCACAGGTCCTCCAAAGACCCGCCACCGCGTGCCAGGATCAGCACGTCCAGACGCTCACTCTTGGCAGCCAGCTCCAAGGCGTTCACCAAGGCCGCGGGGGCCTCGGCGCCCTGAACCAAGCTGGGGAAGACCACCACTTCAACATGCGGCGCGCGTCTTGCCATCACTGTCAACACGTCGTGCAGTGCCGCAGCCTGCAAAGACGAGATCACACCGATGCGCCGCGGGTGCGCTGGAAGCGCACGCTTGGCCTCTGGCGAGAACAAACCTTCAGCCTGCAAACGGGTCTTCAGGCGCAGGAACTCCTCATATAAGGACCCCCCACCCAAAAGGTGTAAAGACTCCACGATGAATTGAAGGTCGCCACGGGGCTCGTACACCGCCAGACGGCCCACAGCCTCCACTTTTTGACCATCACGCGGCGCGAAATTCAGCTGTGCGGCCGATCGCCGAAATAGGGCGCACCGAATCAGGGCGTCGTGCCCATGGGCATCCTTGAGATTGAAGTAGCGGTGCCCGCTGGCCGCTTGGCTACAGGCGCTCAGCTCACCGCAGACGCGCACCTGCCCGAATCGAGCTTGGAGGGCGTCCGCCAGCGCTTGAACCAGTGCAGCCACCTCCCAAACGCGTGCCGCTTTGGCTGGCTCAGAGGTAGGATTCATGTGTGCATCCCTTGGTAGGCAAGCCTGAGTACTCCACAAGCGCGAGATAACCGATGTTTCACGGCACTATAGCCCTACAAACCCAGCACTTATATCGTAAGTAATTGAAATTAAACACTTTTTTCTTGATGAACAAACTTCGCCCAGGCTTGGCGTTCAACTGGTGCACCGAGCCTGTTCGTCTGCACTTGATTTGTTCACAACGTTATCCACAGGCCAACCTTTATCCACAGTGCGTGGACGGATTGACGTGGACATGATACCGATAGCACCAGGCCTGTCTAAGCTTGAAACTTGGGTGCGTTCAGTCGTACAGGCCCTGTGGTGGCAGCCCCTGCGCGCGCGCAGCTTGGCGTGTTTGATGCTCGCTGCGCCGCTCTCGTGGTTGTACCGCGCGGCCGCCTTGGGCCATCGCTTGGCCACCCGCGCCCAGGCTCCAAACCCTTTGAGCGCCGCGCAGAACCGCCGTGCAGGGCGAGCCCGAGTGCCCACCATCGTCGTGGGCAACTGGGTGGTGGGCGGGGCGGGCAAAACGCCCACCACCCTGGCCTTGCTGAACCATCTGCAGCGCACAGGATGGAGTCCCGGGGTCATTTCCAGGGGCTACGGCCGCGGCAGCCGCACGGCACAGGCAGTGAATCCTCGGCTAAGCGTGGCTGAGGAGGTGGGCGATGAACCGCTGTTGATTGCACAGCGTGGCAGGGTGCCGGTGGTGGTGGGCCAAGATCGTTGCGCAGCGCGCGACCTCCTGCTCAGCCTAGCGCCCGAAGTGGACATCGTGCTGGCCGACGACGGGCTGCAGCACCATCGGCTGTGGCGCGACCTGTCAATCGTGGTTGTGGACGAACGGGGTGTGGGCAACGGCTGGTGCCTGCCGGCGGGCCCCTTGCGCCAATCAGTCCCGCGTCATCTCCCCCTGGACACCCTGCTGCTGTACAGTGCCGGCGAGGCCAGTCTGGCACTGCCAGGCTATTGCGCCCATCGACAACTCTCGGCGGTGCAGCCCTTGTCGGATTGGGCTGCCGGCAGGTCATGGCCCAGCCACGGCGGATGGGACGCCTTAAAGGGCCTTGAGTTGCACGCAGCGGCGGCCATCGCGGTCCCTGAGCGCTTTTTTGCGGCGCTGCGCCACCAAGGCCTCGAACTCGCCTCAACCCATGCCCTCCCCGACCACGACCCTTGGCACACCGCACCCTGGCCACACGGTATCCGCGAGGTGATCGTCACTGAGAAGGACGCTGTGAAGCTGGCACCACGGGCGGCCAGAGCAGGCAACACACGCCTTTGGGTGGCACGGCTAGACTTGGGCTTGCCGGTAGACTTTACGCAGGTGCTAGACCGCCGTTTGGTGGCGCTGTCATCGCTACACGCCAACAAGGCCTGAACCATGGACAACCGCTTGATTGAACTGCTGGTGTGCCCGTTGTGCAAAGGGCCTCTGAGCTTGCGCCGCGACGAGCAGCAGCGCCCGGTAGGACTGGCCTGTGCAGCCGACCGGCTGCTGTTCCCCATCCGCGACGGCATCGCGGTCATGCTGGAATCCGAGGCGCTGCCATTGGAGACCGAAGGCCAGCATCCGTGAGCTTTCGAGTCATCATCCCGGCTCGACTGGCCTCAACGCGCCTGCCCGACAAGCCGTTGGCTGACCTTGCAGGCCTGCCGATGGTGGTGCGTGTGGCCCAACAGGCGCAACACAGCTCTGCAGCCCAGGTGGTGGTGGCGGCAGACGACGACCGAATCGTGCAAGCCTGCCGCGAGCATGGGGTGATGGCCCTCCTCACCCGACAGGATCATCCCAGCGGCAGCGACCGGGTCGCGCAAGCCTGCGCCTTGCTAGGCTGTTCGGCCGACGAGGTCGTGGTCAACCTGCAGGGTGATGAGCCCCTGATGGACCCGGAGCTCCTGGACGCGTGCGCGCGCACCTTGCAGGACAGCCCAGCCTGCGTGATGGCCACTGCCGCCCACCCCTTGGACAGCGAGGCCGATTGGCTCAGCCCCAACGTGGTCAAGGTGGTGTTGGACGCGCGCGGGCGAGCTATGTACTTCAGCCGCAGCCCCTTGCCCGCCTGGCGTGACCGCCGCAGCGGACAAGCGCTGTATGAGGCTCCAAGCCCGGTCCTTCGGCACATCGGCTTGTATGCCTACCGCGCGGGGTTTCTGCTTGGCTTTCCCGAACTGGCGCCTAGCCCACTGGAACAATCTGAGATGCTGGAGCAGCTTCGCGTTCTGTGGCACGGCTTTGGCATGGCGGTGCATGTGACCGACCGCTGCCCACACGCCGGCGTCGACACGCCACAGGACCTGGAGCGGGTTCGCCGCCACCTGGTCTCCCAGCTTTGAGGCGAGCCCTCGTCAGCCAGCTGCGCGGGACCGCGTGTTACTCTTCAAACAGGAGGACCCCATCATGAAACTCATCTTGTTGGGCGCCCCTGGGGCCGGTAAAGGCACCCAGGCCGCTTTCATCTGCAAGAAGTATGGCATTCCCCAGGTATCCACCGGCGACATGCTGCGGGCCGCTGTTAAGGCCAGCACACCCCTGGGCCTTGAAGCCAAAAAGGTGATGGACTCGGGTGGCTTGGTCAGCGACGCCATCATCATCGGCCTGGTCAAGGAGCGCATCGCCCAACCCGATTGCACCAACGGCTTCCTCTTCGACGGATTCCCCAGAACGATTCCCCAAGCCGAGGCAATGAGGCAAGCGGGGGTGGCCCTGGACATTGTTCTGGAGATTGATGTGCCGGACGTGGCCATCATTGAACGGATGAGCGGCCGCCGGGTGCATGTGGCGTCGGGCCGTACCTACCACGTCAAATTCAACCCGCCTAAGGTTGCCGGAAAAGACGACGCCACGGGTGAAGACCTGATCCAGCGCGGCGACGACAAGGAAGAGACGGTACGCAAGCGGTTGGACGTTTACCACAGTCAGACGCGTCCGCTTGTGGCCTACTACGCAGAGTGGGCCGCCACGGGAGACACAAAAGCTCCGCGCTATGCCAAGATCAGCGGCACCGGTACCGTCGACGAAATCACCGCTCGGGCCCTAGCTGCTCTGAACTGAAGCGGCGCACCAACGACCACGGCGACGCACGGTCGCCGTTTTCATTTGGGCCGGGCTGCGGCCAAAACAGAAACGTTCGAGTTTTGAGGAAAGATCAATATGGACATCAGAGGCAAGGTCTTCATCGTCACCGGCGGCGCATCGGGCTTGGGGGAAGGCACGGCCCGCATGATCGCTAGCCAAGGCGGGGTGGTGGTGATCGCTGATCTTCAAGAGGAGAAGGGCTGCGCTCTGGCAGCTGATCTGGGAGGGGCCTTTGTCAAGTGCGACGTTTCCAGCGAAGAGGACGGCAAAGCCGTGGTGGCCAAGGCCACATCCCTAGGCAAGCTGATGGGCTTGATCAACTGCGCGGGCATTGCCACGGCGTCCAAGACGGTCGGCAAAGACGGCGCTCACGTCTTGTCGCTGTTTTCCAAGACCATCACGGTCAACCTGGTGGGCAGTTTCAACATGATCCGCTTGGCTGCAGAAGCCATGAGCCGAAACGAGCCCGAGTCCACGGGCGAGCGCGGTGTCATGATCAGCACGGCCAGCGTGGCAGCTTATGACGGACAGATCGGTCAGGCCGCGTACTCGGCGTCTAAGGGCGGCATCGTCGGTATGACCCTGCCAATCGCACGCGACCTGGCCCGTAACGGCATTCGCAACATGACGATTGCGCCAGGCATCTTCGGCACGCCGATGCTGTTTGGTATGCCGCAGGAGGTGCAGGATGCGCTGGCAGCGGGGGTACCCTTTCCAAGCCGCCTGGGCACGCCACGGGACTACGCTAGCCTCGCCAAGCACATCATCGAGAACGATATGCTCAACGGCGAAGTGATCCGCTTGGACGGCGCGATTCGACTGCCGCCCAAGTGATGATTGGTCGGGGCGAGAGGATTCGAACCTCCGACCCTCTGCTCCCAAAGCAGATGCGCTACCAGACTGCGCTACGCCCCGACTACTCGACATTGTAGGGTGCGCCGGGCGGCCCAGCCGCAGAAACCGAGCATCACGCAGGCCAGTCAAATGCGGTTCAGTTTTGGGCGTCGCGCTGCAAAGCTGCGGCCCTGATGGCCTGTAGTGTGGTTCTCGAGGTGATCACGTCGGTGGGCAGCTTGAGATGGATCAGCGCGGGCCCACCCAGGCACAAGGCGCGTGCAAAGGCCGGCTCGAATGCATCGGTTTGCACCACGGTCTCTGCCGCCCAGCCGTAGGCACGCGCCAAGGCTGCGAAGTCTGGGTTATACAGATCACTGCCGCTAACCCGACCCGGGTACTCACGTTCCTGATGCATGCGAATCGTGCCGTAGGCGCCGTTGTCGACCACGATGCTGATCAGCGCTCCTGCTTGCCGCCCTGCCCCATAGCCGGTGGCGGTGGCCATCTCTTGTCCGTTCATCAGGAAGTCGCCGTCTCCCGCGAGATTGATCACGGTTCGGTGGGGATGGGTCAATGAAGCCGCCACCGCCGCGGGCAGGCCGTAGCCCATGGCGCCCGAGGTGGGGGCCAGCTGGGTTTTGCCGACCGTTGCCAGGCCCGGATAGCGCAGATAACGGTGCAACCAACCTGAAAAATTACCAGCCCCGTTGGTGTAGATGGTATCGGGCGGCGCCAGTCGCTCAATGGTCTTAACCACCGCCGCCATATCCATGGGCTGTACCGGCACATGTTCGCGGTTGCGCACATAGTCGGCCACCGCGGCTTGTGTCCATGACGCCCAAACAGGAGCCTGACCGGGTTTGCCTAATGCAGCCAGCACCTCGTCCATGCTGGCCAGCGAGGCTTGCAGCAACACATCGGCCGCATAGACACGACCCAGTTCTTCTGCACCGGGGTGCAAGTGGACCAGTTGTTGATGGGAACGGGGCGCCTGCAGCAAGGTGTAGCCACTGGTGGTCATCTCACCCAGCCGTATGCCCAGGGCCATCACCAGGTCGGCTTGGCGGATGCGTTCAGCCAAAGCGGGGTTGATGCCGATACCCGCATCACCCACATACAAGGGATGCCAGTTGTCAAAGGTATCCTGAAAGCGCAAGCCACAGGCCACGGGCAAATTCCAGGCCTGTGCGAAATCCTGCAGTGCACAAGCCGAGCCCGACGTCCAACCGCTGCCACCCGCAATCACCAATGGGCGTTGGGCAGCCTGCAGCAGGCTGCGCCAGCGCTGGATGCCATGCGCCGCAGGTACAGTGCACGCAACTTCGATTTGCGGCAGAACCGGCACGTCGGTCATGGCCGACATCACGTCTTCCGGCACGGACAGAACCACCGGACCGGGTCGGCCCTGCAATGCGGTGTGAAATGCCCGAGCGATGTACTCGGGCAGCCGGGCGGCGTCCCCCACCTCGGCCGCCCACTTGGCCATGCCTAGGGTGCCAGGTCCGAAAAATTGGCGGTAATCCAGCTCTTGGAAGGCCTCGCGGTCGCGGAAGTCAGCCCCGACCTGCCCCACAATCACGACCATCGGTGTGCTGTCCTGAAAGGCGGTGTGGATGCCAATGGAGGCATTGGTGGCACCAGGGCCGCGGGTCACCATACACACGCCAGGCCTTCCGGTAAGCTTGCCTTGCGCCTCTGCCATGAAGGCGGCCCCACCCTCCTGCCGGCAGGCGATGAAGCGAATGTGGGGCTCATGCGCGTGAAAGCCGTCCAGCGCAGCAAGAAAACTCTCACCCGGCACACCGAACACCGTGCCGACACCTTGCGCCATCAAGGCCTGCACGATGACATGCCCACCTGGTCGCATGCCCGCATCGCTAAGCCCCTGAGCCTTCCAATTGGCCACTGGCGTCAATCCGTCGGTGCTCACGGTGCCGATCCTAATGAACCGGCGGCGCGCTGGCGCACCCCCTGCCCAGCCCACACGGCGCAGCTCACCGCCAACAGCAAGGCCACAGCTGATCCCACAAAGAGGCTGCTTGAGCCCCCATGGTCCAGCAGCCAACCAAAGACGGGTGCGGCAGCGGCAAAACCCACATCTAACCCCGAGTACACCGTTCCGTATACGCGACCCGTGGCCCCCGCAGGAGCAGCCCGTCGGATCAACATGTCGCGCGACGGTCCGGCCAAACCGGTGCCCAAGCCCGCCAACGCCACCAGACCACCGCTGAGTAAGGCCGGTAGCGATCCTGACCCCGCCAGCAACAGCACGCCGGCCGAGGCACTCAAGGCCAGGGTAATGTTGCGCTCGAGTTGGACAGAAGACTTCACCACAAATCCGCCCAACACCATTCCCACCGTACTGGCCAACATGTAGCCGGTGATCATCAGGGCCAACCAGCCCAAGGGCTCTCCATACAAGCGGTCCATCGCTGGCCCAAGAAAGCTCTGAACCGCTGCCAGGGAACAGGTGCTGAAGAAAAAGAAGGAGAAACACACCCAAACCGAAGGCAGACGCAGGAATGCCAGGGAGAACGCCGGCTCGGCCCGCGTCGAATCCGGTGGTGGCTGCATAGGCTCGAGGTGGGGTGTAATCGGCTTTAGGGCCGCAGCGCGCCACCACAGCACGACTGCCATCATCAACGCCCACAGACCGCAAACCAGCATCGCCCAGCGCCAAGACCCGGTAGCCGCCGTTACCCCCGTAACCACCAAAGGTGCGGCAGCCCAGCCCAAGTTACCACTGATGCCGTGCACCGAAAACGCGTGCCCCAACCGAGATGGTGATACCCGCTGGTTGAGGATGGAGAAGTCTGCTGGATGAAACGGCGCATTGCCCGCGCCGGCCAGTGCGGCAGCGAGCATAAAGCCGACGTAGTCCTGGGCCCCTGCAGCCGCCAGCGCGGCCAGTACGAAGCTGCCCATGGCCCCCATCAAGACGGGCCATGCGCCCACCCGGTCTACGAGAAAGCCTGCTAGGGCCTGCCCCACGCCAGAAATGACAAAAAAGACCGTGACCAGCAGGCCCAGCTCTGCATAACTGAAGCCATGGTCGGCCGCCAACAGCGGGAACAGAGGTGGCAACAGAAGATGGAAAAAGTGGGACGTTCCGTGAGCCAAACCGATCAATCCAATGGTTTCCACGTCTTGGGAACGGCTGGAGCCCAGGTGCGGAGCCGATGACGCGGAGGCGGCGCTGGGATGATTCACAAGCCCTATCCTAAGCGAGCTCAGCGGGCTGGGGTGATGGCGCTTACAGTATTGAGCTTTTTAAGCGATGGCCATGACCGAATCCGTGCTCTTTGACTACCGCCGTGCCGATGCAGCCGGCACCAGTTGCACCGCTCAGGTCTGGGCCAAGGTGCCCCCGCCGCTGGCCCAAAGGCAACGCCAGGCGCTGCGCGAACGCATCCGTGCCCTGTTGCTGAAGCGACAGGCCGTTCTGGTAGCCCACTATTACGTAGACGGCGATATCCAGGACTTGGCTTTGGAAACCGGGGGTTGCGTGGCCGACTCCCTGGAAATGGCCCGCTTTGGCCGAGAGCACCCCGCCCGTACATTGGTGGTGGCAGGTGTGCGCTTCATGGGCGAGACATCCAAGATCCTCAGCCCCGACAAGCGTGTCCTGATGCCCGATCTGGAGGCCACTTGTTCCCTGGACCTGGGCTGCCCGCCAGACGAATTCAGTGCCTTCTGCGACGCCAACCCCGACCGAGAGGTCGTGGTCTATGCCAACACAAGCGCGGCGGTCAAGGCTCGAGCCGACTGGATGGTCACCAGCGCCTGCGCCATCGATATCGTTCGACACCTCCATGAGCGTGGACAGAAGGTCTTGTGGGCGCCGGACCAGCATCTGGGCCGCTACATTCAGCGCCAAACGGGGGCGGATATGCTGATGTGGGGCGGTGCCTGCATCGTTCATGACGAGTTCAAGGGGATCGAACTGGACTTGCTCAAGCGCGAGCATCCTGGTGCTCGAATCTTGGTGCACCCGGAAAGCCCGGAATCGGTGGTCGCGCAGGCTGACGTGGTGGGGTCTACCAGCCGATTGCTGCGGGCCGTCGCGGAAGAGCCCGCCCAAACCTTTATCGTGGCCACCGACAACGGCATCCTCCACCGCATGCGACAACTGGCGCCGGACAAGCTGTTCATCGAAGCACCAACCGCGGGCACCAGCGCAACCTGCAAGAGCTGCGCCCACTGCCCCTGGATGGCTATGAACGGACTCCAAGGCATCTTGCACTGCCTGGAGGCTGGCGGCGGCGAGATCACCGTGGCCGAAGACGTAGGGCAACGCGCCCGAGGCTGCATCGAGCGCATGCTTTCCTTCACCGCCGGCTCGGGTCCTGCTCGAAACACGGCCACAGGGTCTCCTGCCGGCTTCGTGCGCCACATTGGCGCTGCTTGACGCCATGTTCGAATTCAACGAATCCCTAGAGCAGGCGCGCGCACGCAATGTCCGTGATGCCCTGCTCGAGGACTACGGCATGTGCGATTGGACGGGTCTGCTCATTGAGCAAGGTTGTCGTGTGCGGGCAGAGGTACGGGTGCGCGAAGAGGCTGTTTTGTGCGGCCAAGCCTGGTTTGAAGACTGCCTTCACAGCCTAGACCCAAGTGCGGAGGTCCAATGGCATTACACGGAAGGCCAGGACATGCGGGCTGACAGCGTGGTGTGCAGGCTGCATGCCCATGCACGGGCCCTGCTGGCAGCCGAGCGCCCTTGCTTGAACTTTTTGCAGCTCCTGTCGGCCACCGCCTACACAACCCGGTTGCACGTCAGGGCCATTGAAGGCGCGTCGCCCAACCCACGTGGGTGCGCGGTTCTGGACACCCGAAAGACTGTCCCCGGCCTGCGCCAGGCTCAAAAGTATGCGGTGCGTGTGGGCGGAGGTGCCAATCAGCGACTGGCCCTGTGGCATGGCATCCTGATCAAAGAGAACCACATCACCGCCGCAGGAGGCATTACCCCGGTGCTGCAGCAGGCGCAAGCGCTCAACAGCGGCGTGGATATCCAGATTGAAGTGGAGAGTCTTGACGAGCTGAAACAGGCCCTGGCGGCCGGCGCTACAAGCATTCTCATCGACAACTTCTCGCTGGCCGGCATGCGCCAAGCCGTGTTGATCACCGCCGGGCGCGCCCTGTTAGAGGTTTCCGGCGGCGTGACGCTGGAGCAGTTGTGCGACATCGCCGCAACTGGTGTGGACCGCATCTCGATTGGCAAGCTGACCAAGGATATTCGCGCCATCGACTTTTCGATGCGGGTTTACTCAACGCTCTGAATAGCTCTCCATTTGGCGTTGTCGTTCTTGTCGGACCAAGATCGTGGGGAAGCTTACTGGCAAGGTGTGCGGGTAGTCACGGCTGTAGTGCAGACCACGGCTTTCCTGCCTGGACAGAGCTGAACGGACGATGAGATCGGCGCAGTCCACCAGGTTTCGCAGTTCCAGCAAATCGCGGTTGACGCGGAAGTGGGCATAGTACTCATGGATTTCCCCGCGCAGCAGGGCGATCCGGTGGCGCGCGCGCTCCAGCCGCTTGGTGGTTCGCACAATACCCACATAGTTCCACATCATCAGCCGTAATTCGTCCCAGTTGTGGGCAATCACGACCTGTTCGTCCGCATCAGCTACCTGACTCTCATCCCAAGGTGGCAACACCGCCATCACTGAAGCCTCGGATTGGCCAATTGCGTGCGCACAGGTTTGTCCCAAGACGACGCATTCCAGAAGCGAGTTACTGGCCAGTCGGTTGGCGCCGTGCAGCCCGGTGTAGGTGGCCTCGCCCACCGCATATAGGCCCGGCAAGTCGGTGCGCCCTTGAGTGTCGGTCACCACACCGCCACAGGTGTAGTGGGCTGCTGGCACCACCGGAATCGGCTCGCGCGCGATATCGATACCCAGGCTCAGGCACCGTGCATGGATTGTGGGGAAGTGGGACTTCAGAAAGCCTTCACCTAGGTGGGTGGCGTCCAACCAGACGTGGTCCACCCCGTGGCGCTTCATCTCAAAATCAATGGCGCGCGCCACGATGTCTCTCGGCGCTAACTCGGCCCGCTCATCGTGTGCGGGCATGAATCGAGCCGCCTTGCCCTGTAAGCCCGGCACACGCAGCCAAGCCCCCTCGCCCCGGAGCGCTTCGGTTATGAGGAAGCTCCGCTCCTGCGGGTGGTACAGACAGGTGGGGTGGAATTGGATGAATTCCATATTGCCCACCCGGCAGCCTGCGCGCCAGGCCATGGCGATGCCATCCCCAGTGGCGGTGTCGGGATTGCTGGTGTAGCGATAAACCTTGCCCACGCCGCCCGTGGCTACGACCACAGCGCGCGCGGGCAGGGTCTGCACCCGGTCGGTGTCGATGTCCAATGCATACACCCCATGGCATCGCGCGGGCCCGGCCCGCTTGAGCAGTCGCGAGGTGATAAGGTCGACCGCCATCCAGCGCTCCAGCAGGGTGATGCGCGGGTGCCGCCGGGCAGCTGCGAGCAGCGCCTGGTGGATGGCCAACCCTGTGGCGTCCGCGGCGTGGGCAATGCGGCGAACAGCATGGCCCCCTTCCTTGGTTAGATGCAAGCCCAGCGGTCCCTCGGGGTCTTCGGAAAAGGCGACACCTTGCGCCACCAGCCACCTGATGGCTTGCGCACTGTTTTCGGCGATAAAGCGCGCGGTGTGCTCATCGACCAAACCCGCTCCGGCATCTTGCGTGTCGCGTACGTGGCTCTCGATACTATCGTCTGGACCCAACACACCGACGATGCCGCCCTGCGCCCATGCCGTCGCCGCTTCCGACAAGCTGCGCTTGGCCAGCACCACCACGGGCATGTGGTCGGCCAATTGCAGGGCCGTTGTCAGGCCCGCCAGACCGGCCCCAATCACCACCACCGGTGCCTCGGCTCCGGCCAATTCGTCGTCTGTCATCGCTCGATTTTAGGAGTGCAGGCTCAATGCACCACGCGCTCAAAGACAAACTCACCTTCCTGGATATCGACGGGGATTACGTCCTTGGGGCCGAAGCGCCCTTGCAAAATCAACTTGGCCACCGGGTTTTCGATACGCTGTTGAATCGCCCGCTTCAGAGGCCGGGCACCAAAGACCGGATCAAACCCGACCTTGGCGATCTCCGCCAAAGCACCCGACGAAACGTCCATCTTGATCTCCATCTTTTCCAGCCGGCTCTCCAGCAGATGCAGTTGAATGCGTGCAATCGACTCGATGTGCTGCGGCTGCAGCGCATGAAATACCACCGTCTCATCGATACGGTTGAGGAACTCGGGTCGGAAGTGCGCTTTTACTTCAGCCCAGACCGCCTCGCGGATCAGCTCAGTATCTTGGGCAGCCATGTCCCTGATGCGGTGGGACCCCAGGTTGCTGGTCATGATGATGACGGTGTTTTTGAAATCCACCGTTCGGCCCTGTCCATCGGTCAAGCGGCCATCGTCCAGCACCTGCAGCAAGATATTGAACACATCCGGATGTGCCTTTTCCACCTCGTCCAAAAGTAATACGCTGTAGGGCTTGCGTCGGACAGCTTCGGTCAGCGTGCCACCTTCCTCGTAACCCACATAGCCTGGGGGTGCGCCAATGAGCCTGCTCACCGAGTGCTTTTCCATGAATTCGCTCATATCGATGCGCACCATTTGGTCCTCGCTGTCGAAGAGAAAGCCGGCCAATGCCTTGCACAGCTCGGTCTTGCCCACACCCGTGGGACCCAGGAACAAGAAGGACCCGAGCGGCCGATTTGGGTCGGAGAGCCCGGCGCGAGAACGCCTGATTGCATCAGACACCGAAATGATGGCCGCATCCTGCCCGACCACGCGCTCGTGCAGCTTTTGCTCCATGCGTAACAGCTTGTCACGCTCGCCTTGCATCAGTTTACTCACGGGGATGCCGGTGGCTCGGGCCACCACCTCGGCAATCTCTTCGGCACCCACCAAGGTTCTCAGCAAGCGCGGGCGCTTGTCACTCTCTGATTTTCCCGATTCCTTGGCCTGCGCCGCCTGCAAACGCTTTTCAAGTTCGGGAAGCTTGCCGTACTGAAGCTCGGCCACCTTATTGAAGTCACCCTTGCGCTTGAGCTCTTCGATCTGATGCCGGATACGGTCGATTTCCTCCTTGACCTGGGCCGATCCCTGTGCCGCAGCCTTCTCAATCTTCCAAACCTCATCGAGGTCGGCGTATTCACGCCCGAGCTTGCCGATCTCTTCCTCAATCAAGGCCAGGCGCCTCTTGGATGCCTCGTCCTTCTCCTTCTTCACAGCCTCGCGCTCGATCTTGAGTTGGATCAGGCGACGATCCAGCTTGTCCATGACCTCAGGCTTGGAGTCGATCTCAATCTTGATTTTGGCGGCGGCCTCATCGATGAGATCAATGGCCTTGTCGGGGAGAAAACGGTCGGTGATGTATCGATGTGACAGTTCGGCGGCCGCCACAATGGCTGGGTCGGTGATTTCCACCCCGTGGTGCACTTCATAACGCTCCTGCAGACCCCGCAGGATGGCGATCGTGGCCTCCACTGAGGGCTCATCGACAAGCACCTTCTGGAAACGGCGCTCAAGCGCTGCATCCTTTTCCACATGTTTGCGGTACTCGTCGAGCGTGGTGGCACCGATGCAGTGCAGATCGCCACGGGCCAGCGCGGGCTTGAGCATGTTGCCAGCATCGATCGCGCCCTCAGCCTTGCCAGCCCCCACCATCGTGTGGATCTCATCGATAAACAAAATAATCCGGCCTTCGTCTGCCGCAACCTCCTTGAGCACGACCTTGAGGCGCTCTTCGAACTCGCCACGGAACTTAGCCCCAGCCAGCAGACCCGCCATGTCCAGCACCAAGACCCGTTTGTCTCGAAGGGTGTCAGGCACTTCGCCATTAACAATCCGCTGCGCCAGGCCTTCGACAATGGCCGTCTTGCCCACGCCGGGCCTTCCAATGAGCACCGGGTTATTCTTGCTGCGTCGCTGTAGCACTTGGATGGCACGGCGAATCTCATCGTCGCGGCCGATCACAGGATCAAGCTTGCCCATCCGAGCGCGCTCGGTCAGGTCCAGTGTGTACTTCTTCAAGGCTTCGCGCTGGCCCTCCGCCTCGGGTGAGTCAACCTTGGAATCGCCCCGAACGGCCCGGATGGCCGCCTCCAGGCCCTTTCGGGTCAGCCCGTGCCCGCGCACCACGGCGCCGAAGTCGGCCTTGGAGTCAGCCAGGGCGAGCAGAAGCATTTCGCTTGCAATGAACTGATCGCCTCGCTGAGCAGCCTCTTTCTCAGCTCGTTGAAACAACTGCACCAGCTCGCGACCAGCCTGTACTTGACCGCCTTGCACTTGGGGCAAACCCGCCATGGCGGTTTCGGCGGCTGCTTTAAGCGCGGCCACATTTGCACCGCAACGTTCCAGCAAGGATCGTGGCCCATCGGTCTGGGCCAACAGGGCCAGCATGAGGTGAACCGGCTCAATGTAGGGGTGCTCACGGGTCACCGCCAGGCTTTGCGCATCCTGCAGCGCGTGCTGCAAAGTCGTGGTGAGCTTATCTAGACGCATCGTGCCCTCCTTAATGAGTCGCATTTGGAGCGGCTCGCCGAGAATTCAAGAGGCCCGCCCTTAGGCACAATACCCGGATGTCGATTCATCAGCTCTCCGTGGTCTACCAGACCGACCAGGACCGCCTGCTGCTGCGCGTCAGAACCCGCGATGAGCGCTTGTTTGATCTGTGGTTGACCCGCCGGCTGATGTTGAGGCTGTGGCAGCCGTTGCAAAACATCGCCAGCGCAGTCGCGTTGGGTGCAGCCTCCAAAGGCACCACCGTCTTGCCCGAAGCGCGAGACATGATGACGCAAACCCTGCGCGACCAGGCCAAGAGGTCCGCCGACTTTTCCTCTCCCTTTGATGACCAGGCCTTGCAGCGGCCCCTTGGCGAGCATCCCCTGCTCGTGGCAGCAGTCGACCTTCGACACGAGGCAAAAGGCCAAGTGGTGGTGGTCTTACGGGATGCCCAACAACGGGACTTGTCTTTGAACCTCACGCCAGATTTGTTGTACAACCTGCTGACGTTGCTGGAACAGGCCCTGGTGCTGTCGGAATGGGGCCTGGCTGCCCCCAGCAGCTCCCCATCGCCCGCGCCCCAAGAGGCAGCTCCTGCACCCCGGGTCTTGAACTGATAAAGGCGGCGGATTGGGCAAACGCTCAGACAGCGTTGGCTGCTGAGATACCCCAACGGGCCAGCGCTTGGTCATCACTGACGCGGGCGTCCACCCAATGCGCTCCATCCGGCGTGTGTTCCTTTTTCCAAAAAGGGGCCTGGGTCTTGAGGTAGTCCATCAGAAACTCGCAAGCTTTGAAGGACTCTGCACGGTGCGCCGATGCCACCGCGACCAAGACGATTTGCGCACCGGGCTCAAGAGGGCCCACACGGTGGATGACCCGAGCAGCTCGAATATCAAATCGTGCAAATGCTTGGTCGATCATGGACTCAATGGCGGATTCGGTCATGCCGGGATAGTGCTCAAGCTCCAATTGCTCGATCCGGCCTGCAGCCTCATCGCCCGAGGTGCCCAGACGGTCGCGCACGGTACCCACGAAACTGGTCACTGCGCCCACACCAAAGTCATCTGACAGCAAAGCCCGAACCTCGCTTGAGAGGTCGAAGTCTTGTGTCTGGATCACCACCCGAGGCATCCCCACATCAACCTCCTGTGACAGGCGGGAAAAACGCCACCTCAGCCCCGTCTGGCACCACCGCATCGTCAGCCGCCATCACCAGGTTGATAGCACATCTAACCGCCTTGCCAGCCCGCAAGGCCTGCTCATGTGCGGGGCTGCACTGGCCCAAATGCTGGCGCAGTTGCGCCACCGTCAGCGACTGCGGCAGGCCTGAGAGCTGCTGGCGATCACCGAGCGCCTCACGCAAGGAAGCAAAGTAGCGGACAGTGAGTTTCATGGCTACGCATCAGGAAAATAAGAGGTCGGCAAAGGACAAAAAGCGCACCATCTGCCCCTGTTCTATGGTCGCCCCTGGCGGATTGTCAACCAGGCCATCTGCCCACACCGCCGAGGTCAACACACCCGAGCTTTGGTTGGGGAATAGATCCAAACCCCCGCGCTCGTTCAGGCGTGCTCGCAAGAATTCCCGGCGCCGATCAGGCCTGATCCAATCGAAATCGGCTCGCAAATGCTGAGCCCTGAGGTTTTGCAGGGGTATACCCTGCAACACCTTCAGCACGGGTGCGACGGCCAGCAAGAAAGTCACGAAGCTGGAAACTGGATTGCCCGGGAGCCCCATGAATAGGCAGTCACGGTCGCTGCTCGCCCGTACCGACCCAAAAGCCAATGGCTTACCGGGCTTGATGGCCATTTGCCACAGATCGAGCCGACCTTCAGCCTGCACAGCTGGCTTGATGTGGTCTTCCTCTCCCACCGACACACCACCGGACGTCACGATCAGATCATGGCCTTGGGACGCCTGGCGCAGCATGGCACGCGTGGCCTCCAAGCGGTCGGGCACGATGCCCAAATCCGTAACTTCGCAGCCGGCAGCCAGCAACAAACCTCGCAGGGTGTAACGGTTGGAGTTGTAGATCGCACCCGGTCGCATCTGCTGCGGGCTCACCTCGCCAGGCATCACCAATTCGTCACCAGTGGAAAACAGGGCCACGCGGGGTCGACGGACCACCGCCACCTCGGCACAACCCACCGACGCAGCCAGGCCCATGGCCTGGGGCGTCAAGCGGCAGCCTCTTGGCAGCACCTCGGTACCTGCCCTGACGTCCTCACCGCGGCGCCGGATCCATTGCCCAGCCTTGACGGACGCTTGGATCACCACCTCACCCAGACCATCACCATTTGAGCTAGCCAGGGACTGACACTGCTCCTGCATCACCACCGTATCAGCCCCTGGTGGAAGTTGCGCGCCAGTAAAGATACGCGCCACAGTGCCAGGTTTAAGCACACGCCCCAACTGACCCGCCGCGATTCGCTGGCCTACCGGCAGGCGAGCCCCGGGCGCAGCCGCATCAGCGGCCCTGAGGGCATACCCGTCCATCGAGGTGTTGTCGCCCGGCGGCACATCGATAAGCGACTGAATCGGCCCCGCCAGCACACGGCCCGCCGCCTCCAGGAGGCTCATCGTCTGCACCTCATGGATCACACAGTGATGCGAGCCTTCCACCAGGCGCTGCAGCGCCTCATCCAGGCTCATCAGCGCCGCAGCGGGCCTAGCCGGATCCATCAGGCATGCGCCTCGATGTAGGCCTTGACCTTGGCCGCGTCGGCCTCAAGCACGGTATACCGCTTTGGAAGCGCCTCAATACCCTGCAGCGCATCGGGCCGGTCGGGCTCGCAGCCCAAGGCTTCCACCAAAGTTTGCGCAAACTTGGCCGGTAAAGCGGTTTCCAGAACCAGCATGGGTACACCCGGAACCATCCAATTGCGGGCCACCTTCAGCCCGTCAGCAGTGTGGGTGTCGACCATGAGGCCGAAGCTACGGTGGGTGTGGCGGATGGTTTCGAGGCGATTGGCATGCGAGCTTGAGCCCGACCTGAATCCGTACTGGACGATCCGCTCAAAGGCCTGCCGGTCGAGACTGAAGTACCCATGGCGTTCCACCCGTGTGCCAAACAGGTCGCGGGTGCGCGCACCGTCGCGGCCCAGCAGGTCAAACACAAAGCGCTCGAAATTGCTGGCCTTGCTGATGTCCATCGATGGGCTCGATGTCTCGTGGGTTTCAGCCGTCTTGCGAACCCGATAGGTTCCGGTCCGAAAAAACTCGTCGAGTACGTCGTTTTCGTTGGTGGCACACACCAGGCGTTCGATCGGAAGGCCCATCATGCGCGCCACATGACCAGCACAAATATTGCCAAAGTTTCCCGATGGCACAGTAAAGCTGACTCGCTGATCGTCGCTAGCAGTAGCCTGGAAGTAGCCCGCGAAGTAGTACACCACTTGCGCCAACAGACGGGCCCAGTTGATCGAGTTGACTGTCCCGATGTGCCAATTCGCCTTGAATGCAAGATCGTTGGATACCGCCTTGACGATATCCTGGCAATCATCAAAGACGCCTTTGATGGCGATATTGTGGATATTTGCGTCCTGCAGGCTGAACATCTGCGCCTGCTGAAATGGGCTCATGCGGTTGTGCGGGCTGAGCATGAACACCTTCACACCCTTCTTGCCCTTCATCGCGTACTCTGCAGCACTGCCGGTGTCGCCGCTTGTGGCACCCAGGATATTCAAGACCTGCGATCGCCTGCTCAATTCGTGTTCGAACAGTTGGCCCAACAGTTGCATGGCCATGTCCTTGAAGGCCAAGGTGGGGCCGTTGGACAGGGCGAGCAGGTTCAAGCCCGCTTCCAGGGGCTTGAGCGGGACTATGGCATCGGTGCCGAATATGTCGCGGTTGTAGGCGCGCCCGCACATGACACGCAGGTCCGGCGGTGGAATGTCGTCGATATACAGCGACAGCAACGCAAAGGCCAATTCGGCATAGCCCTGCTCTTGCCACACCGCACGCAATTCAGCCAATCGCCTGCGGGTAATCTGCGGATAGTGCTCGGGCAGATAGAGGCCCCCGTCGGGCGCTAGGCCTTCCAGCAGGATCTCAGAAAAACGCTTGCGGTTGGGGTGTCCGCGTGTACTCAAGTAGCGCATCAAGCCAGCTCTTCCTTGCGCAGGCGCACGATCGGCGCCAGCACGCTGGACAGGGACTGCATCTTTTGCAGAGCTGCATTCATAAGGCCTTCGGCGGTGCTGTGGGTCAGGATGATGAGGTCCGTCTGGTTCTCTCCCTCGGCCGACTCACGCTGCAAGACCGCATCAATCGAGATGTCGTGCGAAGCCAGGATACTGGTGATCTGCGCCAAGACGCCGGCCCGGTCAGCCACCACCAGCCGCAAGTAGAAGGAGGTCACCACCTGCTCCATCTCCAGAACAGGCGTATCGGCCAATTCGCCGGGCTGGAAAGCCAAGTACGGAACCCGGTGTCCGTGGTCCGCAGTGTGCAGCCGCGTGATGTCCACCAGGTCAGCAATCACCGCAGAGGCCGTGGGTTCGGCACCTGCACCCTTGCCGTAATAAAGCGTGGTACCTACGGCGTCACCCTGCACCACCACCGCATTCATGGCGCCCTCAACGTTGGCAATTAGGCGTTTGGACGGCACCAAGGTCGGGTGCACCCGCAACTCGATACCGTCCACATCATCACGTCGGCGGGTGATACCCAGGAGCTTGATGCGGTAGCCCAACAGTTCGGCGTAGCGAATGTCGGTGGCCTGCAGTTGTGTGATCCCTTCCACATGGGCTTTGTCGAAGCGTACCGGCACGCCAAATGCCAAGGAAGCCAGTAGCGTGGCCTTGTGCGCGGAGTCAACACCCTCAATGTCAAAGGTGGGATTCGCCTCCGCATAGCCCAAGCGCTGTGCCTCGGCCAGCACCACACCGAAATCCAGCCCCTTGTCGCGCATCTCCGACAGAATAAAGTTGGTGGTGCCGTTTATGATTCCGGCAATCCATTGGATGCGGTTGGCCGTCAAGCCTTCGCGCAGAGATTTGATGATGGGAATACCACCGGCGACTGCGGCTTCAAAGGCCACGGTTACGCCACGGGCCTGTGCGGCTGAAAAAATCTCCGAGCCGTGCGTAGCCAGCAGCGCCTTGTTGGCTGTCACCACATGCTTGCCCGCGGCAATTGCTTCCAGGACCAGGGTACGGGCGATGCCATAACCACCGATCAACTCCACCACGATATCGATATCTGGCCGTGCAATGGCCAGTCGGGCATCGGCCTGCACCTCGGCGTGGCCCTGAACAATATCTTGCGCCCGGGCCGTATCCAGGTCGGCCACCACGGCCACCTCAATGCCGCGGCCCGCGCGCCGGCGAATTTCTTCTTGGTTCCGGCTCAGTACCTCAAAGGTACCACGGCCCACAGTTCCAATGCCCAAGAGGGCGACCTTGATAGGTTTCATTCGTACACACTTTCGGCTGCCCGCGACAGCCACCGCTTGACACGTTTAGGCGTGACGCCGCCGATACTGGTCCAAAAACCGTGCGATGCGACCCACCGCCTCGGTCAAATCGTCTGCGTTGGGAAGGAACACCAGGCGGAAGTGGTCGGGCTGTGGCCAATTGAAGCCTGTTCCTTGGACGATGAGAACCTTCTCCTGGGCTAGCAATTCGTAGGCGAACTGTTGGTCATCGGCAATCGGATACACCTTGGGGTCCAAGCGCGGGAACATGTACAGCGCCGCCTTGGGCTTGACACAGCTCACACCTGGAATTTCAGTCAACAACTTGTGGGCCAGGTCACGCTGACGGCATAAACGACCGCCCGGGGCAACCAGGTCCTTGATGCTTTGGTAGCCCCCCAGGGCTGTCTGAATCGCCAGCTGTCCGGGAGTGTTCGAACACAAGCGCATCGAAGCCAGAATATTTAAGCCCTCAATGTAGTCCCTGGCGCGCTTCTTGTTGCCTGACACCACCATCCAGCCAGCACGGTAGCCACAACTGCGGTAGTTCTTGCTCAAGCCATTGAAGGTCAAGAACAGCACATCATCAGCCAAGGAAGCGACACTGGTGTGGGTGCTGCTGTCGTAGAGCGTCTTGTCATAGATCTCATCGGCGAAAACGATCAAGTCGTGCTGCCGCGCCAAGGCCACGATGCCCTGCAAAACCGCGTCTGGGTACAGGGCTCCGGTGGGGTTGTTGGGGTTGATCAACACGATACCCTTGGTGCGCGAGGTGATCTTGCGCTTGATGTCCTCAAGATCGGGCATCCAGCCGCTTTGCTCGTCGCACAGGTAATGAACCGGTCGCCCCCCCGACAAAGACACCGCAGCCGTCCACAGGGGATAGTCCGGTGCCGGCACCAGAATTTCGTCCCCATCGTCCAGAAGGCCGTTGAGGGCCATGACGATCAGCTCCGAGGCGCCGTTGCCCAGGTAGACATCATCTATCGTAACGCCGGCGATGCTCTTTTCCTGGGTGTAGTGGACCACCGCCTTGCGGGGCGCAAACAGCCCCTTGCTGTCCGTGTACCCCGCCGCGTTGGCAAGGTTGCGGATCATGTCCTGAACGATTTCATCGGGCGGTTCCAAGCCGAACACCGCAAGGTTGCCGATGTTGAGCTTGATGATCTTTTGGCCCTCTTCCTCCATCTGCCGGGCCTTGTCCAACACGGGACCACGGATGTCGTAGCAGACGTTGGCCAGCTTGCTGGATTTGGCAATCGGGTTCACGGGGAGGCACTCGGTCTTGAGGAAACCTAGAATTTGACCACATGAAAATGCAACCCGATCGTCTGGAGGGCGCCAACCTCATCAGCCGGCTGGAGGGGTCGCGCCTGTGGGTGCATCAAACGGCTTTTGAAGCCAGCGTCTTGGTGCCGCACCGCGGGTCTGTCGTGCCCTGGCGCCCCCAGTCCTTTGATGCGCTTACAGCCGAAGACTTTGAGCCTGCGCTGGAGCTCAAGCCTGAATTGGTCATTTTGGGTACGGGTTCGCGCCTGCGATTTCCAGCGCCTCGGCTGTGGGCCAGCCTTATCGGGGCGGGCATCGGGTTTGAAGCCATGGACAATGGGGCCGCCTGCCGTACCTTTAATGTGCTGGCCAGCGAAGGGCGATCGGTCCTGGCCGCGCTGATTCTGGCCTGATCAGGGTCCCCTTATAATTCGAGGTTGACTTTTAAGCATCCGCCCGAATCATGACGCCAGCCTTGAATAAATCCCTGCCGGACATCGACGCGCTTGCAACCGGCGGTGTGAAGTTCACACCGTCAGCCTTTGCCGGCAAGGCTATCGTGTTGTACTTTTATCCAAAAGACAATACCCCGGGCTGCACCACCGAAGCCATGCAGTTCCGTGACAAGCATGCCGATTTCAAAAAGGCCGGCGTTGTCGTGTTCGGCGTTTCTCGGGACAACATGGCGTCCCACGATAAATTCAAGGCTAATCTGGAACTACCCTTCGAATTGATCGCCGACACGGAAGAAAAGCTCTGCCACATGTTTGGTGTTGTTAAGAACAAGATCATGTACGGCAAGAAGGTCAAGGGCATTGAACGCAGCACCTTTCTCATCAATGCCCAGGGCGTTTTGGTTCAGGAATGGCGTGGGATCAAGGTTGCAGGGCACGTCGACGAGGTGTTACAGGCGGTGAAGGCGCTCAAGAAGGCAGCCTGAACACCCAAAGCGCCGGCGCACTGAGGGCCAAGCCCCGAGCCAAGTCCACATCCTGCTGAAATCCCCTCGTGCTGCTAAGACACGCTTCCCGTATAGTGCGGATATGGCAGGCATGCCCTGCGCCCAGTTCCATTGGAGTTTTACCCCCGAAGGCCGCGGTTTTCCCGCGGTCTTCTTGCTTTTGACCTTGATTGCCCATGCCTTTGCCCAAGCCCCCAGTTCGTAAAGCCACCCTGCTCTCAGCGGCCAATTACCCGCCGGCCGCGCAACGCACCCAGCCCAGTTCCTCACCACTGACACCTACAACACGCACCGCCGAGCTTCGGGTTCTGCCGTCAGCGCCGAAGCCCAGCCCTGAACGGCATAAAGCCACGCCGGCGGGCGCCCCCGTCCAGGCAGCAAGGCCTGAGGCGGACCGAATGGCCCCTGCCGCCCGCCAGGGCACCGACGCCAACACAGCCCGTCGCAGCCACCCTGTTCCCGCAGCAATCGCCACAACCCCGCAGTTCGAGGCCCCTCGGCCCAGCCGCGGGAAGAAGGCTGCCTCGGCGCCCGTAGCCACCAAGCTCTTCGTGCTGGACACAAACGTCCTCATGCACGACCCCATGTCCATCTATCGGTTCGAGGAGCATGATGTCTTTTTGCCGATGATCACGCTCGAAGAACTCGACGGCCACAAGAAGGGCATGAGCGAGGTCTCGCGCAACGTTCGTCAGGTCAGCCGCGAACTGGACGCACTGGCCGGCGACGGGCTGCCCGATCCCGCCCATGGCATCGAGTTGGCGAAAATCGGCCACCGAGAGGCCAGCGGACGCTTGTTCTTTCAAACCACGGTCATGGACACCCGACTGCCGGAAGGTCTGTCCCAAGGCAAGGCCGACAACCAGATCCTGAGTGTGGTGCAGGCCCTGAGGGCCCAGGTCAAGGACCGCGAGGTTGTCCTGGTGTCCAAAGACATCAACATGCGGATCAAAGCCCGGGCCTTAGGGCTGCCGGCCGAGGACTACTTCAACGACAAGACGCTGGAAGATGGGGACCTGCTCTATACGGGCGTGCTGGCCCTGCCCCCTGAGTTCTGGGAGCGCCACGGCAAGACCATGGAGAGCTGGCAGCAAGGTGGCAGCACCTACTACCGAATCTCAGGTCCCCTGGTGCCTGCGCTGCTGATCAACCAATTTGTGTTCCTGGAAGCCCCCGGCGCGACCCCGCTGTACGCCCGAGTGACAGAAATCACCGGTAAAACGGCCGTATTGCGCACCTTGCGTGAGTTCACTCACCAAAAGAATGCCGTGTGGGGCGTGAACGCCCGCAACCGTGAACAGAACTTTGCACTCAACTTGCTGATGGACCCCGACTGTGACTTCATCACACTGACGGGCACCGCCGGCACCGGCAAGACCCTGATGAGTCTGGCAGCGGGCCTGGCACAGGTTCTGGATGACCGCCGTTACACCGAAATCATCGTGACGCGCGTGACGGTCCCCGTGGGCGAAGACATCGGCTTCTTGCCCGGCACCGAAGAGGAAAAGATGGGGCCCTGGATGGGCGCCTTGGACGATAACTTGGAAGTGCTGGCCCGCAGCGAAAGTTCGGCCGGCGAATGGGGCCGTGCAGCCACCAACGACCTGGTGCGCAGCAAGATCAAGATCAAAAGCCTCAATTTCATGCGAGGACGCACCTTCCTCAACAAGTTCGTCCTCATCGATGAGGCGCAGAACCTCACGCCCAAGCAGATGAAGACGCTGATCACCCGAGCCGGACCGGGCACCAAGATCGTATGCCTGGGCAACCTGGCGCAGATTGACACGCCGTACCTGACCGAAGGCTCGTCGGGCTTGACCTACGCTGTGGACCGCTTCAAGGGCTGGCCACACTCGGGGCATGTCACCCTTGCACGTGGTGAGCGTTCGCGCCTGGCCGACTACGCTTCGGAAGTGCTCTAGCCGTCTAGGTCGCTTATGGACGGCTTTTGGGCGATTGTTGGGCGACCGTTGGGCGACCGTTGGGCGGCCTCGGCCGGGTTCAACCGCCCTGCACCAAGTCCTTGACCTGTTGCAAGGCGTTAGGGTCTTCGATGGTGGTCAGGTCGCCTGGATCACGCCCTTCGCACACCGCCTGAATCGCCCGGCGCAATAGCTTGCCCGAGCGGGTCTTGGGCAACAGCGTTACGAAGCGCACCCGCGCCGGGCGGGCCACAGCACCAAGCTGATCATCCACCACCTTCATGATCTCACCCTCGAGCCGCAAGGCGTCCGCTGGCACAGCGGCCTTGGAGGCATCCTTAAGCACCGCAAAGGCCATCGCCACCTGCCCCTTGAGCTGATCGGCGACCCCCACCACAGCCACTTCGGCCACCAGCGGGTGGCTGGAGATGCTCTCCTCGATCTCACGGGTACCCAGCCGATGGCCAGCCACGTTGATCACATCGTCGGTGCGGCCCAGGATGAAGAAGTAGCCGTCTTCGTCGCGTATGCCCCAATCAAAGCTGCTGTAGACCTCGCGACCGGGAATGCTCTTCCAGTAGGTACTGACATAGCGCTGATCGTCGCGCCAGACGGTCTGCATAAAGCCCGGGGGCAAGGGACCTTCGAGGGCTACCACGCCCTTTTGGTTTGCATCGGTGAGTTCTGCCCCGGTGCTCTCGTCGAACAACTTGACGTTGAAGCCGTACATGGGAATGCCCGGGCTACCGAACTTACTGGGCTTGCTCTCGATGCCATTGGCAATCGTGAGAACCGGCGCACCAGTCTCAGTTTGCCAGTAGTTATCGATGATTGGGCGATTGAGCGCCTGGGCAATCCACTGCGCCGTGGGCTCGTCCAAAGGTTCACCGGCCAAGAAAAGAGCTTTGAGCGAGCTGAGGTCATAGCGGGTCAGATAGGCGGGGTCCTGCTTCTTGAGCACTCGCACTGCTGTAGGCGCGCTGAACATAGCCGCCACCTTGTACTTCTCCACCAAGCTCCACCAGATCCCGGCGTCGGGACGAATTGGCAGGCCCTCGTACATGATGGTGGCCATGCCATGCAAAAGCGGCCCGTAAATGATGTAGCTGTGCCCCACCACCCACCCAATGTCGCTGGTGGAGAAGTAGGTTTCACCCGGCTCACACATGAAGATGTTCTTCATTGAGGCCGCCAGGTTCACCATGTAGCCGCCCGTATCACGCTGGACACCCTTGGGTCGGCCTGTGGTTCCGCTGGTGTACAGGGTGTAGCTCGGATGGGACGCCTCCACCCATTCGCAGACGACCCGAACGCCTTCGTGTCGTGCGGCCAGATCGGCATATGCCTCATCCCGACCGGGCGTCATCGGCATGTCGGCCAAACCCCGATCAACCAAGATCACTTTACTGGGTTTGCTCTTAGCCAGGTGTATGGCCTCGTCGAGTAGACCCTTATACGGGACGACCTTGCCACCGCGACTACCGGCATCTGCACTCACGATAACCTTGGGTTCTGCATCGTCAATGCGGCTGGCCAACGAAACGCTCGCGAAACCGCCAAAGACCACCGAGTGGATGGCGCCGATACGAACGCAGGCCAACATCGCAAAGGCGGCCTCGGGGATCATGGGCATGTAAATCAGCACACGGTCGCCTTTGCCCACGCCCTGTGCCTTGAGCACTGCAGCCATCTGCTGCACCTGGGCATGCAGCTGCGCGTAGGTGTAGGTCACCTCGCGATCCACTTCCGTGGACACCCAGATGAGCGCGGGCTGATTACTGCGCTTGGCCAAATGGCGGTCAATCGCGTTGTGGCACAGGTTCGTGATGCCACCGACATACCAGTTGGTGAACGGCGCGCGCGAGTAGTCCAGTACCTTGCTGTAGGGTGTCTGCCACTCGATCAAGCGGGCCTGCTCGTCCCAAAAAGCCTCAGGCTGCTCGATTGAGCGGCGGTAGAACGCGGCGTAACTCATGGCGGATCCCCTTGCAGTTCCACAACCATCGACAGGCTTAATATTGTCAATGGTCAATGCCGCACTTGCAGCGGCCTGACGCCTGATGTGGGCTTGGGCCCGCGTCAGGCTACGGCGCCACCCTCACGACCACCCGCCCACACACCTTACCGTCCATCAGACGATGCGCAGCATCCACCGCTTCGGACAGGTCCACCTCGGTCACCATACGATCCAACAGGGCAGGATCAAGTTCTTCGGCCAACCGGGCCCAAGCGGCCTGCCGCTTGGCCAAGGACGCCATCACACTTTCCACCCCCACAAGGCTTACGCCCCGCAAGATGAAGGGCATGACCGAGCCCGGCAAATCACCGCCCTGGGCCAGCCCACACGCCGCCACCACGCCACCGTATCGGGTCTGGGCCAATGCGTTGGCCAGGGTGTGGCTACCAACGGCGTCCACCACGGCCGCCCAGCGCTCCTTTTGCAGGGGTTTGCCAGGTGCGGCCAGGCTCGATCGGTCGATGACCTCGGATGCGCCCAGCGCATGCAAATAACCGTGCTCCTGCGGCTTACCGGTGGCTGCGACCACCCGGTAGCGCGCCCGGGCCAGCAGGGCTACCGCCACGCTGCCCACCCCACCGGTGGCGCCCGTCACCAACACCTCACCAGAATCGGCCCTCACGCCGTGGTTTTGCAACGCCATCACGCACAACATGGCGGTGTAGCCGGCGGTACCGATGGCCATCGCCTGCCGGGTGCTGATGCTTTGGGGAAGCTTGACCAACTCGTCACCCTGAAGATGGGCTTGCTCAGCCAGGCAGCCCCAGCGGGTTTCCCCTAGCCCCCAGCCGTTGTGCACAACCCGATCGCCCGGCTTGAAGCCCTGGTGGTCGCTGTGCATGACCACACCAGCGCCGTCGATACCGGCCACCATCGGCCAGGTGCGCACCACGGGCCCCCTCTGCGTAATGGCCAGTGCGTCCTTGTAGTTCAGTGTCGAATATTCGATGGCCACCCGCACATCACCCTCGGGCAACCGTGCGGGGTCGAGCTCCTGGACCGAGGCACTGAAGCCGCCGGCTGTGTCCTTTTCCAGCATCAAGGCTCGCATGGCCGTTCCCCTGCGCCAAAAGGCGTTGAATCGAGTCCCTATGTTATCCTCGCGAACCACTCGATGAAATCGGTCGCGCTTTCTCCAAGGCGCCCCGCCTCCATGCATGATCCGACTCCCTAGGGCCCCAGTGCCCCTATGCGCCCCTATGCGCCTCTATGCGCCCCGATATCCACGTTAAGCTTCTCGCATGGGCAGTGGCTGCAGCGACCGCCCTGGCGATGCAGGTACAGGCCCGCGCTCAAGCAATGGGTGAGCCTAGCTCGACCCATCTGCCTGCGCCGCAATCGCCGCTGCCAACCCAGGCACCCATAGACCCCTTGGCGGCCCTGCTGGTGGAAAAAGGGTTGTTGCCTGCCACGGCGCCTCAAACGGTGCGCAAAGTAAGTGATGCGGCCTCTGACCTGGTCCTGTCTGCTATGAACTTTTTGGGTGTGCGATACCGCCGAGGCGGAACCAGCACCGAAGACGGATTCGACTGCAGCGGGTTCACACGCCATGTGTTTGAAAACAGCGTGGGCTTGCTGCTGCCCCGGCGGGCAGACGAACAAGCTAGGCTGCCGGGCCTGGCCAACGTTGGGCTAGACGACCTGCGTCCGGGTGATTTGGTTTTTTTCAATACCATGCGCCGTACCTTCTCCCATGTGGGGATTTACGTGGGCGATGGAAAGTTCATCCACGCACCCAAACCCGGCGCATCAGTGCGGATAGAAGACATGCATGGGGACTATTGGGCCAAACGCTACACCGGCGCCCGTCGTGCTCTCATGCAAGACGGCGGAGCCCTGGACGGGCTGCGTAAAACCCTCAGCGGCTATCTGAACTCCGAGGACCGCGGAACACCCTGATCCTGTGCAACGGCACAATGCATCCATGGGTGACGCCACCATTCCCCTCATCGACCTGCGCCATGCACCTCTCAAAGCCGTGGTGCCCCGGGAGCTCAGGCCGCCCAATGGCTTGCTGATCGACCAACTTGGCCGTCCGCTGCGCGACCTACGGATATCGGTGACCGATCGCTGTAACTTTCGCTGCAGCTACTGCATGCCCAAGGAAGTCTTCGACCGGCAATACGCATTTTTGCCGCACTCTTCCCTGTTGAGCTTTGAAGAAATAAGCCGTACTGCCAGGATCTTCGCATCCCACGGGGTCCAGAAGATCCGGTTGACCGGCGGTGAGCCCTTGCTGCGCAAGCACCTGGAGGTCCTGGTGGGCATGTTGGCGGCCTTGCGCACACCGCAAGGCCAAGCACTAGACCTGACCCTGACCACCAATGCGTCACTGCTGACTCGAAAGGCCCAAGCCCTGCGAGATGCAGGGCTGCAGCGCATCACCATCAGCCTGGACGCGTTGGATGACGCCATTTTTCGTCGCATGAATGATGTGGACTTTCCAGTGGCCGATGTTTTGGCCGGGATCGAAGCGGCCGCGCGCGCAGGCCTGGCACCCATCAAGGTCAATTCGGTGGTCAAGCGGGGGGTCAACGACCACGAGATTGTGCCCATGGCCCGGTTCTTCCGTGAACACTTTGGCCATGCGGTGGTGCTTCGCTTCATCGAATACATGGATGTGGGAAGTACCAACGGTTGGGCCATGGATCACGTTCTTCCCTCCAGCGAGGTACGCCGACGCATCGAAGATCAATTCCCCTTGGTGGCCATGAGGGCCAGCGCTGAAGGGGAAACGGCTCAGCGCTGGGCCTATGCAGACGGCCGTGGTGAGGTGGGCTTCATTTCCAGCGTAACCCAGGCTTTCTGCCACGACTGTAACCGTGCACGCCTGTCCACCGAAGGTCGCTTGTACCTGTGTCTGTTTGCCAGCCAAGGCTTTGACCTTCGTCCTTTGCTACGGGAAGAACAAGCCAACGACGAAGCCTTGGCCGCTGCCATCGGGTTGATTTGGTCTAAGCGCGACGACCGTTATTCACAACTGCGCGGCCTCAACGCCGCCCCGCCCAACACCGGCACTCGTAAGGTTGAAATGCACTACATCGGGGGCTGAAGCGTGGACATTGATCAACAGGACATCACGGGGCTTATCCTGGCCGGGGGCCGTGGCAGCCGCATGGGCGGCATCGACAAAGGCCTGCAGAACTTTCTAGGCTCGCCCTTGGCACTTCATGCTGTCATTAGGCTGGGCGGACAAGTGGGCCAGCTGATGGTCAACGCTAACCGCAATCTGGGTGCATATGAGGCCCTGGAGGTGCCGGTTTGGCCCGACAGCACGCCCGACTTCGCCGGACCCTTGGCCGGCATGCTCACCGGCTTGGAGCATTGCGAGACACCATGGCTGGTCACCGTCCCCTGCGATGCGCCGCTCTTCCCCCTGGACTTAGTGCAGCGCCTGGCTGCAGCCGCGTCTGCGCAGAATGCCGAGATCGCCATGGCCTGCGCCCCAGAATCCACCGGTGAAGCCCCACGCCCGCAGCCGGTGTTTTGTCTGATGCGCATGGAGCTTTCTGAAAGCCTGGCTGCCTTCCTGCAGGCCGGCGGCCGCAAGATCGACCAATGGACGGCTACGAGGCGCACCGTCCTGGTTGATTTTGAGGATGGCCAAGCCTTCCGCAATGCCAATACGCTTGACGAGTTGCACCGCCTGACAGCCTGAGCCACCAGCCCGCATGCCAGCACCAGCTGTGCGGCCGCACCCCCCTGGCCCGCAGATCCGCATGAATCCCACACCCTCTGCCCTCCCCAGCCTCCAGGACATTGCCCAGCGTTTGGCCGGCTACGATCCCACGGCCTTGCCCGTGGCTCAGGCTCAGGCCTTCATCGCCCAACTGGCGGGCGCTGTTCAAGGTGTCGAGTACTTGGCGCTGCGCAGCGCCCTCGGCCGGGTATTGGCCGAACCTATCTTGTCGCCGCTGAACGTCCCCGCGCACGACAACTCCGCTATGGATGGCTATGCGCTGCGTGGGCAAGACCTGCGCAGTGATGCGGTGACCGAGCTGCGAGTAGCGGGCAAAGGCTTGGCGGGTCTGCAGTTCGAAGGGTCCGTGATCGCCGGCGAATGTGTGCGCATCACCACTGGGGCGGTGATGCCCGATGGTCTGGACACGGTGGTGCCACAGGAACTGGTTAGCCTAACCGATGGTCGCGTGCGTATCGAGCCCGGGGCGGTAAAGCCTGGAGACAACCGTAGGCTCGCAGGTGAGGACCTGGCTAAAGGCGCGGTCGCTCTGCCCCAGGGCCGCTTGATCACGCCCTCCGATCTGGGCGTGGCGGCCTCCCTGGGCCGTGCGGAGTTACCGGTTCGACGTCGCTTGCGGGTGGCCTTCTTTTCCACCGGTGATGAACTGCGTTCGTTAGGACAGGCCCTCGATGAAGGTTGCGTGTACGACAGTAACCGCTACACCATCTGGGGCATGCTGCAGCGTCTGGGTTTTATCGACCTCATTGACATGGGCGTGGTAGGCGACAACGCCTCCGACCTGGAGTCGGCGTTCAAACAGGCCTCAATCTGTGCCGACGCCATCATCACCTCCGGCGGGGTCAGCGTGGGTGAAGCTGACCACACCAAGCAGGTGATGGCGGCCTTGGGCGATGTGACTTTCTGGCGCATTGCCATGCGGCCGGGCAGGCCCATGGCCATCGGTCGATTGCAGGGCGGTCCACTGCTGTTTGGGCTACCGGGTAACCCGGTTGCGGTCATGATCACCTTCTATGCTCTTGTTCGAGGCGCCCTGATGCAAATGGCGGGTGTACAGGGCTTGCCTCCCACCCTGCTCAAGGCCAGATGCCAGACCCCTTTGCGCAAGAGGCCGGGGCGTACCGAGTATCAGCGTGGCATCGTCACATACGGCGCAGACGGCTTCTGGGAGGTCCGCATCACGGGTGCGCAAGGTTCAGGCATTCTCAGCAGCATGAGTGCAGCCAATGGATTGGTGCTCCTGCCGCATGATAGCGGCTCAGTGCAGGCCGGGGACTGGGTGGACGTGTGGCCCTTTGACGGCCTCATCTAGGCCCCATCAGCCTTGGCTACACCCCGGTTGGCCAATTCGTCGGCACGCTCATTGCCCACATCGCCATTGTGGCCCTTGACCCAGTGCCAACTCACCTGATGAGCAGCGGCCAATGCATCCAGCCGCTGCCACAGGTCGATATTCTTGACGGGCTTGCGGTCAGCCGTCTTCCAGCCTCGCGCCTTCCATCCCAGGATCCACGAGGTGATACCTTGGCGCACATATTGGCTGTCGGTGTAGATCTCCACCGCACAGGGACGTTTAAGAAAGGATAGCGCCTGGATCACAGCGGTCAGCTCCATCCGGTTGTTAGTTGTGCTGGGCTCACCACCGAACAATTCACGCTCGTGGGAGCCATAGCGCAGCCAAGCGCCCCAACCGCCTTGTCCCGGATTGCCCTTGCAGGCGCCGTCCGTGTAGATCAACACACGCTCGCGGCTCATGTCATCGCCCATTGGTATCGGATGGGCGGCGGGATACCGGCTCCGGCGCAGCCGACAAGGCTTGGGGGCTGCTGCCGATCAGGGGGTGATGCCGCTGTGTGACCACGGTTTGTGAGGTCGATCGAGTTCCTTTGGCCTGCCGGCTCAGTCCCAACAGCCGCATACCCCGAACCCGCTTGACTGCCATGACGGCATACAAGCCACCCAAAACGGGCCACCAACGGTCCCCCAGGGGTTCCATCCACGCCAGCCGTTGCAGCCAGGCCTGATGACCCATGGGTGGGGTGTAACAACCAAAGCGGCCACCCTCCACCTCAAAGCTCAGCAGATGTAGCCAATCTCGAAGGCGCCAATAGCCCACCCAATCTTGAACGTTGGCCAGAACCGAAGGCAGTGCCCCTTCGGTGTGACGCCCTGAAAGACGACGGGCACGACCGGCCATACCCCAAAGGCTTGCTGGGTTGAAGCCGGTGACCAGCAAGCGCCCCTCGGGCCTCAAGACCCGCTCGGCCTCACGCAGGGTTTGATGAGCATCCACGCTGGCCTCCAGCGTGTGCGGCATCACCACGAGGTCCAAGCTGTTGCTTTCAAACGGTAGCGCATGAAATTCAGCGCACACCACCGGCAAGGGGGTGTGCAGCAGGGGCTCCAAACCTGGGGTCTGCTCACTCGACGGTAAGGAGGTCACGCCGTCCAGAGCCTGCGGACTCAGGAGCCAACGGTGGGGCATGCGGTTGTGGCGCAGTCCCTGAAGCTGTGGCATGCCCAGCTGCAGGGCGTGGTAGCCAAACACATCGGCCACCCATTGGTCTATCTGCAGCTGCTGCCAGGCCATGGCGTGCGCTCCTGCAGCGCACGTCGACCAATGATGGTCGGCGCTGCAGGTCGCATTCTTATAATCGGGCGTATCGTTGACGTCCATCACTTCATGATCGAGCTACTTAGCCTACCCGCATTCACCGACAACTACATCTGGATGGTGCACAACGGCCATGAGGCAGTGGTTGTGGACCCGGGCGATGCCGAGGTGGTGCAACGGGCATTGCGTGCGCGGAAACTGTCGCTGTCTGCAATTCTAGTGACACATCACCACCCCGACCACACCGGCGGCGTGCAGGACCTTCGCGACGTGCTGCTAGGCCAGGTGTACGCCCCTGCGCGTGAGCGCACGCCAGAGCCCCACGTGGCCGTGCAGGAGGGCATGACGCTTCAGCTTCTGGGGCAAACGATCAGGGTGTGGGACGTACCGGGTCATACCTTGGGCCATATTGCCTTTTTAATGGAACCCGAGGGACAAGACCCCATCTTATTTTGCGGGGACACCTTATTTTCTGGTGGATGCGGGCGGCTGTTTGAGGGCACGCCAGCCCAAATGCATGCCTCGCTGACCACGCTGGCTCAGCTGCCTGGCCGTACCCGGGTGTGCTGTGCCCATGAATACACCGTCGCCAACCTACGATTTGCCAGCTTGGTAGAGCCCCATAATCCAGCCCTTCAGGCCTACCAATCCCGCTGCGCTGAGCTGCGCCAGAGAGGCCAACCCACCCTGCCCTCGACCATCGCGACAGAGCGCCGCATCAACCCTTTCCTTCGTTGCCAAGAGCCCGAAGTTCGCACCAGCGCACGGGCGCAGGGCGCAACTGGAGACGATCCCGTGGCGGTGCTGGCTGCGCTGCGCGCCTGGAAGAACCGCGCATGAGCAACCACGTTACGCGCAGGCTTTGCCTGCTCATGGTGCTCTGCACGAGCCTCTTGTCTGGCTGCGCGGTAATCCCCAGTTCGCTGGGGGGCGAGGGCTTCAACGAGCCCCCAGCTCCTGCGCCGGCAGTCGCTGCAGACACCATATTTAGCCAAGCTGTAACGCCAAGCGCACCACCTGCTGCGGCAGCGAATCAGCACTCTGCGGGCGTAGCCGCGGCAGGCGCTGCTCTACCTGGAGCGGCCGCACAGCCCCACGCCGATCGCGCGGGGCTGGACAGCCTGAACCCAGATCAAGCCCTTCATTCCGTCCCGCCGGAGGCTAAGCGCGATCTCTGGCAGCGTATCCGCGGGGGCTACGGCCTATCTGATCTGCAGAATCCGCAACTTGTCAGGAGCACCGAGCAGTGGTATGCGGCACGTCCGGACTATGTGCACCGGATGACCGCTCGAGGCGCTCGCTACCTGTTTCACATTGTTGAGGAAGTGGAGCGTCGGAAACTACCCACCGAGTTGGCGCTGCTGCCCTTCATCGAAAGCGCCTTCAACCCACAGGCCTTGAGCACGGCCAAAGCTTCGGGAATTTGGCAGTTTATGCCTGCAACCGGCCGCGACTTCTCGCTCAAGCAAAACGCGTTTCGGGATGACCGGCGGGGTGTCTTGACCTCAACAAGAGCGGCGTTGGATTACCTCACGCGGCTGCACGCACAGTTTGGAGATTGGCATTTAGCCTTGGCTGCTTACAACTGGGGTGAAGGCAATGTGCAGCGTGCCATTATGCGTAACCAGCGAGCCGGCTTGCCCACGGGCTACGAAAGCCTGCGCATGCCCGATGAGACACGGCGATATGTGCCCAAGCTCTTGGCAGTCAAGAACATCGTCACCCAGCCCGAAGCTTTCGGACTGTCGCTGCCGCCCCTGGAGAACCATCCATACTTTCTTACGGTGCCTATTGAACGGGACATCGATGTGGCCGTGGCAGCGAGTTTGGCGGGCATGAGCGAGGCCGATTTCGCAGACCTTAACCCTGAGCACAACCGTCCGGTAATCCTGGCTGCAGGGACGCCGCAGGTCTTGCTGCCCTATCACAACGCCGAGCGCTTCCGGTCGGCAATCGAGCACCACAAGGGATCTTTGGCCTCTTGGACGGCCTGGGTTGCGCCCCGATCGCTGAAGACGGCCGAAGCCGCAAAGCTCACGGGCATGGGCGAGGCACGTCTGCGGGAGGTCAATCGCATCCCACGTGGAATGTTGATTCGGCAAGGATCAGTGCTGCTGGTGCCCCGCCATGACCGTCACGACCAAGATGTGAGTGAGCGACTGGCCGACAGCGGCACCCTGAACCTGCAGCGCGAAGGAGCCGCTAAAGCCAAAGCTGGCAAGCCAAACACATCACCGGCTAAGCCCGAGACAGCCGCTGCCAAGCCCGGCGGGACTACAAATAAGGGAACTGCGCAGCTCAGTGGCGCCGCCGCGGCCCCAACAGCCACGGCAAGAGACAAGCGCACTCAAGTCGCCACGGGCGCTGAGCCCGCCGTTCGCCGCTAGCCGAGCCGAGCTGTTGCTGACGCAAGCTCAGCGCCGATGCGCCAAGGCGTGTGCGATCGTGGAGAGGTCTACAAACTCCAGTTCACTGCCCACCGGAACGCCCCGTGCCAAGCGACTGACCTTCACCGAAAGGCCCTCCAGCGCAGCACCCAGGGCGTGCGCCGTGGCTTCCCCCTCTGCGGTGAAGCTCAAAGCCAGAATTACCTCGCGTACGTCCGGCTCTCGGGCGCGCTCGATCAAGGACGCAAAGGCGATGTCGGCCGGCCCCGTTCCGCCTAAGGGACTCAAGCGCCCCATCAGCACAAAATAGCGCCCACCGTAGCCGCCTGTGCGTTCGAGTGCTGCTTGGTCGGCTGGTGTCTCCACCACACACAGCTGGCTCGAATCCCTTTGGGGATCCAAGCACAGCGCACAGACAGGGCTTTGGCTGAAGGTGTGGCAGCGAATGCAGTGGCCCACCTCCTGTGCTGCCGCGGCCAAAGCCAGCGACAGCCGCTGCGCGCCTGCACGGTCGTGCTGCAGCAAGTGAAACGCCATGCGCTGGGCTGAACGCTGCCCGACACCCGGCAAACAGCGCAGGGCATCGATTAGCGCATCCAGCCTGGGGGAGTTTGACACTATCAGAAGGGCAACTTCATGCCAGGGGGCAGCGGCAATCCCGCGGTGAGCTTGCTCATCTTCTCCTGCGACAGCTGATCGGCGCGGCGCACCGCATCATTTACGGCAGCCGCCACCAGGTCTTCAAGCATGTCCTTATCGTCGGCGAGTAGGCTCGGGTCAATGGTTACCCGCTTGACGTCGTGCTTGCAGGTCATGACCACCTTCACCAGGCCGGCCCCCGACTGGCCCTCCACTTCCAGCAGCGCCAGCTCGTCTTGCGCACGCTTGAGGTTATCCTGCATCGCTTGGGCTTGTTTCATCAGCCCTGCGAGTTGACCTTTCATCATTATGTTTGGCTCCGTCAAATGGGGGAACGGGTAGGGGTACGGCTTGTGGGGTGAGTGCAGGCTTGACAGTTGCAAGCGGAACCTGTCAAGGCGGAGGTTCCAGCGGGTGAACAGACCCAGGCACAAGTTGTGCCCCTGGGAACTGAGCCAGGAGGTCTTGCACCAACGGGTCTTGGCGGATCATCGCTTCGGCCTGGGCCTGGCGGCGCTCGCGCCGCTGGGTCTCACGCAATGCAAGACTGTCTTGCACTTCACCCACGCTCACCTTGAGCATCCATGCTTGCCCCGTCAGTCGGTTCAAGGCATCGGATAGCTTGGCCACCAGGGCATCAGCCGCCAGCGACTCGCTGAGCACCCGCAACTGCAGCAACTGCGCGGCATCGTCTATGGCCACACATTGCGCCTGAAGCCCCAATTCGCGTGCCAGGGCGCTGATGGCGTGTGCCTGTACCAATGCCGTCATCCAATCACACCAGCGTTGCATCGCGACCTGATGGCTCTCGGACGAAAGCACAACATCTTGGGTAGGCGAATATTGCGGCGGGGATTGCAGTGCTGCCTGCGGCCAGGCCGGCGGCGCCACTATGCCAGACGGCGCGCTCGCTGGCACGGCCGACACCGGCACCGGCGGGCAAATGTCAGCACGTGCCGGTCGTAAAGAGGTGTCCCGCAGGGGCTGTTGTGTAGCCCGCTGACCGACAGAATCTGCCGGTCCTGTGATGAAAGCGAAGTAGCGCCAGGCCACCATCAACAGCGCGGCATGCTCGTCGGGCGCCAAACCCAATTCCGGTCGGGCAGCCAAGAGCATGGCATACAGTAAGTGAACCTCCTGCGGTTGCCAGCGGGAGGCCAACTGGCGCAAAGGTTCATCCTCAGCGTTGGCGAGACTGCCCGGTAACATCTGTTCCAAAGCGATGGACTGCAGCGCCTGAGCCATTGCATCTACGCCAGCCGCAGCCGCTTGGCCGCTGTCCCGCAGCTTCTGCAGGGCCTTCACCACGGCGGCTGAATCGCGCACGCTCAAGGCCTGCAAACAGCCTGCTGCGAGGTTCTCATCGACTACGCCCATCATGGCGCGCACCCCAGCAGCTTCCAGTCGGCCTTGGCCATAGGCGAGTGCCTGGTCGGTCAGGGAAAGGGCGTCCCGCATCGAACCGCGGGCAGCACGCCCCAGCAAGCAGAGCGCGGCTGCCTCGTACGGCACACCCTCTGCGTCAAGCACTTGGGCCAGGTGCTCCTGCACCGTTTCCGGGGTCATGGGCCGCAGATTGAACTGCAGGCAGCGGCTGAGCACGGTTGGTAACATCTTCTCTGGGTCGGTGGTCGCCAGCACGAACTTCAGATAGTCCGGCGGCTCCTCCAGGGTCTTGAGCAAGGCGTTGAAGGCGTCTTTGGTGAGTTGGTGCGCCTCGTCGATCATGAAGACCTTGAAGCGGCCCACCGTCGGCTTGTAGGCGGCGCGCTCCAGGAGGTCTCGGACCTCATCAATGCTGCGATTGCTGGCCGCATCAAGCTCGACATAGTCAACGTAACGGTCGGCATCAATCTCGAGGCATGCACTGCAGCGACCACAGGGCTGGGCCGTCACGCCACCGCGGCCATCTTCTCCGGTGCAGTTCAGGCTCTTGGCCAAAATCCGAGACACAGTGGTTTTGCCAATACCTCGTGTGCCGGTAAACAAGTACGCGTGGTGCAGTCGGCCAGAGGAAAGGGCTGAGCTCAGTGCCCGGACCACAGCCTCCTGCCCGACCATTTGGTCAAAAGTGCGGGGCCGGTACTTTCGAGCAAGCACAACGTAGGACATCACGGGATTCTAGTTGGCGGTGCCGGATAATTCGCCGCGCGACCCAAGCCCGTCAATTCTTCGCAGCCTTTGACTTCCCCGCCGTGTCCACATCTCCGACCTCCTCCGCTCACGCGCCGTTGACTTATGAACAGTCTGGCGTCAAGTACGACCTGATTGACCCGTTGAAAGTAGCGGCACAGCGTGCAGCAGCAGCCACGGCCGGCCACCTTCTGGGCCATGGCTTTTGCGAAGTGGGTGCTTCCCGCGGTGAGTCGGCTTTTGTGGTCGATGTGGGCCCCTTCTACTTGGCCAGCATCGTGGAGTGCCTGGGCTCCAAAGCACTGGTGGCTGACGAGATGCAGCGCCTGACCGGTCGCATATGGTACGAGGGCATTGCGCAAGACACCATCGCGATGGCCGTCAATGACCTCATTACCGTGGGAGCCACCCCGCTGGTGGTACAGGCCTACTGGGCTGCAGGCGGCAGCCCGTGGTTCTCCGATGGCCCACGGGCGAAGGCCCTGGTTGAGGGATGGAAGCGGGCATGCGACCGTTGCGGCGTGACCTGGGGCGGCGGTGAAACGCCAGCCTTGGCGGGTATCGTGGAAAACGACCGAATCGACCTGGCCGCGTCGTGCACCGGGATCGTCCAGCCCAAGAGCCGGCTCAGCCTCGGTGATCGCCTCGAGCCTGGAGACGCGATCGTCTTGCTTGCCTCGAGCGGCATCCACGCCAACGGCCTGACTTTGGCGCGGACCCTGGCGCAGCGGCTGCCGCAGGGGTATCTAACGCCGCTGGAAGACGGACTGACCTATGGTGAGGGGTTGCTGGCTCCGACAGTGCTCTATTCGCCGGTCAGCGAAGCCTTGGCCAGGGCGGAGATTCAGCCCCACTATTGCGTAAATGTGACCGGGCACGGCTGGCGTAAACTGCTGCGCCACCCTGCAGCATTGACTTACCGTGTGCACATGGTCCCACCCGTGCCCCCCGTGCTTCGGTTCATCCAAGAACGCGCCGGCCTGGACATCCAAGAGGCCTATTCCACCCTAAACATGGGCGCGGGGTTTGCCTACTTTGTGGCCGCAGAGGATGCGCAGAGCACGGTCGAAGTGGCCCGCGCCTGCGGGGTACAAGCCTGGGCGGCCGGGGCCGTCGAGGCGGGTCCGAAACAACTGTTGATTGAACCGTTGGGCCTGCGCTACAGCGCCGATGATCTTCAACTCCGCTGATCCGGGTCTATCCCTCACGACCTGCGGCCGCGGGGCCCTGCCCCTACAATCTAGTGTGACGGGCCTCCTCGCATGGGAACACGGCCAATCGGGTCAGGTGGGGAACCAAGCAGCCCTAACCGGCGAACCCAGTGCCGGGGTCAGGCTCGTCACCCGTCAAGGGCATGGGGCTGTAATCGCGAGGCGGCTACTGCCTAGTGCACTCCCGGGGCGTGCAACACACAGAGTGGGTGATGACCTTCCGATCCATTGGATTCACTTCGGAACATGAGCAGCGAACTGATCAAACATATCTCCGACGCCTCCTTTGAGGGCGATGTGCTCCAGGCCTCCACCCCTGTGTTGGTTGACTACTGGGCCGAGTGGTGTGGGCCCTGCAAGATGATCGCCCCCATCCTGGACGACATTGCCAAAGATTACGACGGCCGCCTGCAGGTCGCGAAGATGAACGTGGACGAAAACCGCGATGTGCCGGCAAAGTTTGGTATCCGCGGTATCCCCACCCTGATGATCTTCAAGGGTGGCCAGCTGGCGGCGACCAAGGTTGGAGCCTTGTCTAAGGCGCAACTCGCCGCCTTCGTCGACGAACATCTATAATCTGGATATCCGCGCTGAAGGCTGCCGCTAGGCGGTCAGCGCAAGCCAATCGAGCGGGGCGGTACGCGATACCCGGTGCCGCCCGCAAGCCACGACAGCAGCCCGCATCCGTGCCGACTGCCGCTTCCCTAAACCCTCAGCAGTTCGTGGTGCAGGCCCCTATGGCCTCACCATAGGCCTTCAGCGGCCATCAACCGGGCCCCCTCGGTTTGTTGCTCACATGCGGCAGCCCACTATGCACCTCTCAGAACTCAAAGCCCAGCACGTTTCCGAGCTCATCAAGCAAGGCGAAGCGCTGGAAATCGAAAACGTCTCTCGCATGCGCAAGCAGGAGTTGATGTTTGCAATTATGAAAAAGCGCGCCAAGGCGGGCGAACAGGTCTTCGGCGACGGCGTTCTCGAAGTCTTGCCCGACGGCTTTGGCTTTCTGCGCTCACCCGACACCTCGTACATGGCGTCAACCGACGACATCTACCTCTCGCCTAGCCAAATCCGCCGATTCAACCTGCACACCGGCGACATGATTGAAGGCGAAGTTCGGGTGCCCAAGGATGGCGAGCGCTACTTCGCCTTGGTGAAGGTCGACCGCGTCAATGGCTTGTCTCCGGAAGACAATAAGCACAAGATCATGTTCGAGAACTTGACACCGCTGTTCCCCAAGGAACAGTTCAAGCTCGAGCGTGACATCAAGGTCGAAGAAAACATCACCAGCCGCATCATTGACCTGATCGCCCCGATCGGTAAAGGCCAAAGAGCCTTGTTGGTAGCGCAGCCCAAGACCGGCAAGACGGTCATGATGAAGCAGATCGCCCATGCGTTGGTCGCCAATCACCCCGACATTCACCTGATCGTGCTCTTGGTTGACGAGCGGCCGGAAGAAGTCACGGAGATGGTTCGCGGCGTGCGTGGCGAGGTCATCTCCTCCACCTTCGACGAGCCCGCCGCCCGCCATGTGCAGGTGGCTGAAATGGTGATCGAGCGCGCAAAGCGCTTGGTCGAATTGAAGAAGGACGTGGTGATCCTGCTGGACTCGATCACCCGGCTAGCGCGTGCCTACAACAACGTGCTGCCCTCCTCGGGCAAGGTGTTAACCGGCGGTGTGGACGCCAACGCCTTGCAACGCCCCAAGCGCTTCTTCGGTGCGGCGCGTAATGTGGAAGAGGGCGGAAGCCTGACCATCATAGGCACCGCGCTCATCGACACCGGCTCCAAGATGGACGAGGTGATCTACGAAGAATTCAAGGGTACCGGCAACTGCGAAATCCACCTGGACCGCCGAATGGCCGAAAAACGGGTGTACCCCTCCATCCTCATCAACAAAACCGGCACCCGGCGCGAAGAACTGCTGCTCAAGCCCGAAATCCTGCAAAAAACCTGGATTCTGCGCAAGCTGCTTTACAACATGGATGAAATCGAGGCGATGGAGTTCGTTCTGGACAAGATGAAGGCCACCAAGAACAACCTCGACTTTTTCGACATGATGCGCCGCGGCGGCTGAGCCGGCATCCGAACGGGCGCTGAGGCCTGTTAGGACGATTAGCCCTATAATTCAATATTTACTCGTCTAAAGGCAAGTGCGCCGCAAACAGGCCGCGTGGCTGCCCGCAACCCTGAACAGAGGCGACCCCCATGAAGGAAGGCATACACCCCAACTACCGCGACGTGTGTTTCGTGGACTTGTCCAACGGTTTCAAGTTCGTCACGCGTTCCTGCGTTCAGACCAAGGAAACGGTAAAGATGGGCGATGGCCGTGAGTTGCCACTGATGAAGCTCGAAACCACCAGCGAGTCGCATCCCTTCTACACCGGCACGCAAAAGAGCATGGATAACTTGGGCGGACGCGTCGAGAAGTTCCGCAATAAGTTCGCTCACCTCAAGAAGTAAGCGTTGCACTTGTGGCGCGAGCCTCCAAACAAGGGCAGCCTAGGCTGCCCTTTTTTCATTTGCTCCAGCTTCTTGGCATGATGCAATCATGATCACTACACCGGCCCTGGTTACCAAGGAAGCTGCACAAGGCCTGCCGCGTGTTGCCCTGTGGGTGATGGCGGCTGTCTATCTCTTACCTGGCCTGGTGGGGCGGGATCCGTGGCGCAATGCAGACCTCACCGCCTACGGCGTGATGCTGGCCATGGCCGAGGGCCGCACCCCCTGGCTCGAGCCCACGCTTGGTATGGTCTCAGTGCACGCGTCGCTGCCTGCACACGCGCTGGGCGCTCTGTTCATCGCAGCCCTAACCCCGCTGGGCATCTACGCACCATTAGCTGCACGGCTACCGTTTGTGCTGCTGCTGGGGGTCAATATGGCGCTCATCTGGTACGCGACTTACCGACTAGCCCGCACGCAAGCGGCTCAACCCGTGGCTTTCGCCTTTGGGGGCGAGGCTGCGCCCAAGGACTATGCAAGGGCCTTGGCCGATGGCGCCTTGTTGGCCTTCATGGCCACACTGGGGCTTCTGCAGCTGGGTCACGAAACCACACCGGAGCTGATGCAGCTGAGCTCGATGTGCCTGGTGCTGTGGGCCTTGGCGCTGCCTGCGCAACGAGGCTGGCAGGCAGGGCTGATGGCGCTGTTGAGCCTGGCTTTGCTGTCGGCATCGGGCGCGGCAGAGCTAGCGCTGGCCTGCGGTGCGGTCGCCGCCTTGGTTTGCCTGCGGTCGGAGGATCCGGCGCTCGCCCCCATGCGCTGGTGGGTGGCTGCTGGCACTGTACTGGCCGCCGTCCTGGGTGTGGCCCTGCAGACCTTTCGGGCCACACTGGATTGGCCTGATGAAGCGGTTGAAGGCATTCAACTGCTGCGGCTGCTGGCTTGGTTCACCTGGCCCACAGCCCCCTTAGCGTTGCTGACCTTATGGCGTTGGCGCCGCCAGTGGGGGCGCCGCCACATGGCCGTGCCAGCACTCTTGGCCTTGCTTCCCCTGCTGCAAACCCTGCTGGTGGGTGGCTCTGACCGAACCCTCTTGCTGGCCCTGCCGGGCATTGCGGTCTTGGCCGCCTTTGCCCTGCCCACCCTCAGCCGCAGCGGCAGCGCAGCAGTGGACTGGTTTTCTGTATTTTTCTTCAGTGCCCTGGCCTTGGCGGTATGGGTGGTGTATCTGTCACTGCACATAGGCTGGCCCCAGGCGCCTCTGCGCAACGCGATGGCGGTCGCACCTGACTACCGAGCGGACTTCCAGGCCCTAGCGCTGGCCATGGGTGTCGCTGCCACCGCCCTGTGGTTGTGGTTGGTCCGTTGGCGAACAGCCCGCCACCGCAAAGCTCTGTGGAAGAGCTTGGTGCTGCCCGCTGGAGGCGTATTGCTCAACTGGCTTCTGGCGATGACTCTCTTGCTGCATCCGCTGGATTACACCCGCAGCCTCACCCCATGGGTACAGGCCTTGCGGGCCCCATTGGGCTGGCCCGTCTGCGTGGCAGCACCGGGCATGCAACTGGCTTATGTTGCGGCCTTGGAGGCACAAGGTGCTTGGAGCGTCGATGCGCGAGAACAGGCCGAAAAGTTTTCAAAGTGCCCCGTCCTGCTCTTGACCGAAAGCCGGGACGGTGGCGTGCCCGAGGTGGCCGGATGGACCTTTAGTGATCGGATTCGCCGACCGACTGAACGCTACTTTGCGACGTTGGTGTACCGTCGTGCAGCCCCACAACCTTGACCCGCGCGGAAGGAATACGGAGGCTGAACCGCGATCCGCGCCCAAGCTCACTGCCAATCAGTAGCTCGCCTCCGTGGCGCTGGATAGCGTGTTTGACGATGGCTAGGCCCAAGCCGGTACCACCGGTTTCCCTTGAACGGCTGGGATCGACCCGGTAAAAACGCTGCGTCAAGCGCGGAATATGCTCCCGCGCTATACCGATGCCGCTATCCTGCACCGAAACCAGGGCCTGCCCATCCGGATTGACCGCCGCTTCGATGCGGATATCCCCGCCATCGGGCGTGTAACGCACCGCATTGAGCACCAGGTTGCCAATGGCGCTGTGCAGCTCGCTCTCTTGCCCAGCCAAAACCAAGTGGGTAGAGGGCGGAAACAAGATGCGGTGCCGGCCGGCGGATACGCTGCGTACTTCGGCTTCAATACGAACCAGCAAACCATCGAGCTCAACCCAACGGTCCACCGCTGGCCTGGGGCTGCCCTCAAGTCGGGCCAACACCAAGAGGTCGGACACTAGGCTCTGCATCCGCTGAGATTGCTGGCGCATAAGGCCCAGGATGCGATCGCGCTCAGAGCGGTCGAGGTCCAAAGCCTGCATGGTCTCCACGAATCCCGACAGGACCGTCAAGGGCGTGCGAATTTCATGTGAGACATGCGAGACAAACTCTCGGCGCATTGCATCGGCCTGTTCACGGGCCGAAACGTCTTGTAGCAACACAATCAGCCTATCGGCCGCATAACGGCGGATCAAGATGCTCAAGCTGCCGTGATGCCGGGGACTGCCGATGAGCAAGGGCTCTTCATAGTCGCCACCCAAGAGGTGGTCCACGAACAAAGGCTGCCTGACAAGGTTGGTAACCGGCTGCAAGCGGTCGCGCACAGGATCCAGCCCCAGGTGGTCTGCAGCAACGCCGTTGCACCAGACCACATGATGCGCCGAGTCCAGCAACATCACACCATTGGGCGTCGCCTCAAAGGCTTGCAGGAACTGGGCTTGGTCTGCATGCGCAGCGGCCAACTCCCGCTCGCGCACGCGCAGCGCCTTCTCGGCGTGGTAAGCGATGTCACCCCATCGGCCTGGCAGGGAAGGGGCCGGCGCGTCCGAGTCGCGCTTGAGCCAGTCAATCAGCCTCAGGCTGCGCCACTCCTCACGCAAGGCCCACAGGGTGGCCATGGTGCTCAAACCCAGAAGTCCGCCCACCGCCGAAACACCCAGACGCACACCAACCACCTCCCCAGCCACAGAGGCGACCACGAGGATGAGGATGCGCAGGAACAAGCGGCCCCAGTTCACCCCAGACCCACCACATCAGCCAACTGGCGACAATAACGCTCCACCTGCTGGACATCACGCGCCTCAACCATGACACGCACCACCGGTTCGGTACCGGAAGGGCGAATCAGAACCCGGCCCCCATCCCCCAGCTCCGCCTGCACCCGACGCACCGCCCGGTCAACGCTCGACGATGATTGCCAGGACGCAGCCTGCTTTAGCCGCACGTTGATCATCATCTGAGGAAAGAGTTCTGCGCCTTTTAAACAGTCGCTCAGGCTGAGACCTTGCCGCCGAAGGGCTTGCATTACCTGGAGCGCGCTGACCAGCGCATCGCCCGTGCTGTGGCGGTCCAAGACTAACAAATGCCCAGACCCCTCCCCACCCAGCTGCCAACCACGTTCGAGCAGGGCTTCCAGTACATAGCGATCCCCCACCTTGGCTCGAACCAGTTCCACCCCTGCTCGGCGCAACGCCAATTCGACTCCCAGGTTGGTCATGAGCGTGCCCACCACACCGGGGACAGCCTGCCCCGAGTGAACCCGATCCATGGCCAACAGGTAAAGCAGCTCATCGCCGTTGTACAGCCGGCCCTGCTGATCAACCATCAGCAGCCGATCGGCGTCACCGTCCATGGCCAAGCCTAACTCTGCGCCATGTTCGGCCACTGCGGCTATCAACGCTTTGGGTGAGGTGGCACCCACACCATCATTGATATTGCGCCCATCAGGCGCGCAGCCGATGCGTACCACCTGCGCACCGAGTTCATGGAACACCCTGGGAGCCACCTGATAGGCCGCACCATGTGCAGCATCCACCACCACCTTCAAGCCAGCCAGGCTCAGGCTATCCGGGACAGTGGCCTTACAAAATTCAATGTATCGACCGGAAGCATCATCCACACGCCGCGCGCGCCCCAGGTCTGCCGAGTCGGCCCAATGAGGCTGCTCCTCCAGCGCAGCCTCCACTTCCAGCTCCCAGGCATCGGGCAGCTTGGCGCCATCAGCCGAAAAGAACTTAATGCCGTTGTCGCCAAAAGCGTTGTGCGACGCACTGATGACCACCCCAAGTTGCTGGCGCAAGGCACGGGTGAGGTAGGCCACGCCAGGCGTAGGCAATGGCCCGGTCAACAACACATCCACGCCCGCGGAGTTGAAGCCTGCCTCGAGCGCGCTTTCAATCATGTACCCAGAAACACGGGTGTCCTTGCCGATCAGGACGCTGGCCCGCGTCGAATGGCGGCGTAACACCCGCCCGACCGCATGGCCCAAGCGGAGCATGAAGTCCGGAGTAATGGGGTACTGGCCAACGGCACCACGAATGCCGTCTGTACCGAAATAGCGTCGGCTCATCTTGCTGCGTTCTCCGAAGTCGGTTCTCCAAGGAGTCTGCCGCTATTGTCAGTCCTCTTGAGGTGGTTTCCCATCAACGACCGCGCGCCATACCCGTAAAGCGTCCACGGTGGCGGCCACATCATGGACGCGTAGCACGGCTGCACCCGCTTGGGCGGCCAACAGTGCCGCAGCCACACTGGCCGCCTGGCGCTCCTGCGCAGGTCGCCCAGTAATCAGCCCCAATGTGCTTTTGCGCGACCAACCGATCAGAAGCGGAAAGCCCAAGGCCAAAAGCTCCTTCTGGCGCTTCAGCAACAGCAGGTTTTGCTCAGCAGTCTTAGCGAATCCGATCCCCGGATCAAGCACGATGCGCTGGGCACTCACCCCGGCAAGGCGCACCGCCTGCGCACGCTGCCCCAACCAAGCGCGCAGTTCATGAACCACGTCACCTCGGTAGTCGGTGTGCGCTTGCATGGTGCCGGGCTCGGCACGCATGTGCATCAAGCACACACCGGCATACCGATGAGCAGCCAAAAGCGCCAAAGCTCCGGGTGCCTGCAAGGCCTGCACATCGTTGACGATATCGGCGCCCGCTCCCAGGGCTCGGGCCATCACCTCGGTGCGCCGGGTATCCACCGACACCGGCACCTTCCACCGCACCAGCTCTTGAACCACAGGGCCCACCCGCGCCCACTCCTGCTCGGCAGACACCTGCAGTGCGCCGGGTCGGGTGCTCTCCCCGCCCAAGTCCAAGATGTGGGCCCCCTGCTCCAACAAGCGCTGGGCATGGGCCAGAGCAGCCTGGGGTGCTGCGTGATGCCCGCCATCGGAGAACGAGTCTGGCGTCACGTTCACGATACCCATTACCAAGGGCTCGTCCAAGGCCAGCTTAAATCTCCCAGCTTGCCAGAAAGAAAACGGGGCCGTAAGGCCCCGCTCTGAAGTTTGCGGCATCACGCGCTCAAGATCAGGCCGTAGCAGTGGCCTCACCGGGACTGACCGTGGGGGCGGACGGGGGTTCGCTCCCACGGTTGCTGGGCGTCCAATCCTTGGGTGGCCGAGGGGGCTTGCCCTGCATGATGTCGTCAATCTGCTCGCTGTCGATGGTCTCCCACTCCAGCAGAGCCTTGGCCATGGCGTGCATCTTGTCTTGGTTGTCCTCGATCAGCTTGCGCGCCCTGGCGTACTGCTCGTCAATGATGCGGCGTACCTCGCGGTCCACCTTCTGCATCGTGGCTTCGGACATGTTGGTAGTCTTGGTCACTGATCGCCCCAAGAACACTTCACCCTCGTTTTCGGCGTACACCATCGGGCCGAGCTCTTCAGTCATACCATAGCGGGTGACCATGTCGCGTGCAATCTGGGTGGCGCGCTCGAAGTCGTTGCTGGCTCCCGTGGTCATCTGGTGCATGAATACCTCTTCGGCAATCCGTCCCCCAAACAACACGCTGATGGTACAGAGCATGCGCTCTTTGTCCATGCTGTAGCGGTCGCCCTCTGGCAGCTGCATGGTCACGCCCAAGGCGCGGCCACGCGGGATTACGGTGACCTTGTGCACCGGATCGGTCTTGGGCATTAATCGGGCCACCAGCGCATGCCCAGCCTCGTGGTAGGCCGTGTTGGTGCGCTCTTCCTCGGGCATCACCATGGACTTGCGCTCCGGGCCCATCATGATCTTGTCCTTGGCCTTCTCGAAGTCGCCCATCTCCACCACGCGGGCACTACGCCGTGCGGCAAACAAAGCTGCTTCATTAACCAAATTGGCTAAATCGGCACCGGAAAAGCCGGGCGTGCCTCGCGCCAAAATGTCGGCCTTGATGTCCTGGCCCACGGGTACCTTGCGCATGTGCACATTCAGGATTTGCTCACGGCCGCGCACATCGGGCAGCGTCACATACACCTGGCGGTCGAACCGGCCGGGGCGCAAAAGTGCAGGGTCGAGGATGTCCGGCCGGTTGGTGGCCGCCATCACGATCACACCCAGATTGGTCTCAAAACCGTCCATCTCCACCAACATCTGGTTGAGGGTCTGCTCGCGCTCGTCGTTGCCGCCGCCCAAGCCAGCGCCCCGGTGGCGTCCCACGGCGTCAATTTCATCGACAAAGATGATGCAGGGCGCACTTTTCTTGGCCTGCTCAAACATGTCACGCACGCGCGCAGCGCCCACGCCCACGAACATTTCCACGAAGTCAGAGCCGGAAATGCTGAAAAAGGGAACCTTGGCCTCGCCGGCAATGGCCTTGGCTAAGAGGGTTTTGCCGGTACCCGGGGGGCCCACGAGCAACACGCCGCGCGGAATACGGCCACCGAGCTTTTGAAACTTTTGCGGATCCTTAAGGAAATCAACCAGCTCCTTCACCTCTTCCTTGGCCTCATCGCAGCCGGCGACATCGGCGAAGGTGGTGGAGTTGTTGGCTTCATCGAGCATCCGGGCCTTGGACTTGCCGAAGCTGAATGCTCCGCCTTTGCCGCCGCCCTGCATCTGCCGCATGAAGTACACCCAAACACCGATGAGCAGGAGCATCGGGCCCCAAGAGACCAGCAGGCTCATGAGCAAAGAGGGTTCCTCCCGCGGCTTCACATCAAACTTGACGCCGTTGTTGATCAGGTCTCCGACCAAGCCACGGTCGAGGTAGGTGGCATTGCTGCGGATGCGGCGGTCATCATGCGTGATGGCGATGATCTCGGTGCTGCCATTGCCTTCCTGCAAGGTCACCTGACGGATGCGCTTGGCGCGCACTTCCTCCAAAAAGTCCGAGTAGGCGATGGCGTTACCGGAGCCCACGCTGCGGTCGAACTGCTTGAAGACGGTGAACAGCACCAGGGCGATCACCAGCCACACAGCCACCTTCGAAAACCATTGATTGTTCACCTAAGCTCCTTTTGGGGGAAACCGGACGCAATTCGCCAGTCATCAAGATGTGTGCGATTTTAGGAGACTCAAGGCATGTGTACGTTTGGCAACATACCCCAGGCCCAACAGGGTCTCAGGCTGCTCCTTTCGGATGCATACCCACGAGAAAGGTTTCGGCGGAACGGTCCCGCGAGGCCTTGGGCTTCATTTTTTTCACAATACGGAAATTCGCCTTGAAGTGCTCGACCAACTGGCTGTAGCCGCTGCCATGGAAGGCTTTGCAGACCAGGGCCCCTTGAGGCCGCAGGTGGGCCTGACAAAACTCAATCGCCAATTCGATCAGGTGGGCGATACGCGCCGAGTCGGAGGCCTCTATGCCCGACAGGTTGGGGGCCATATCTGAAACCACAAGGTCCACTGGACGGCCAGCCAGGGCGGCCTCAAGTTGGCGCACCACCGACGCCTCACGGAAGTCACCCTGGATGAATTGCACGCCCTCGACCGGCTCAAACGGCAGGATGTCCAAAGCAATGATGGTGCCATTGAGCTTACCCACGGCCGCACCGCCCGTACCGGCCTCTTTGGGTGCAAAGCAGCGCCGCAGGTACTGGCTCCAAGCGCCGGGGGTGGCTCCCAGGTCCACCACCACCTGGCCAGGACGCACCAATTGCAGAGCCTCATCGATCTCCTTGAGCTTGTAGGCCGCGCGCGACCGGTAGCCCTCGCGCTGCGCCGTCTTCACGTAAGGGTCGTTGATGTGGTCGGCTAACCAGGCCTTGTTGAGCTTCTTGCTCTTGGTGTTGATCTTCATAGGTGCGCCGATAATGGGTGCATCATGTCAGCGATCCAACTCACGCCGGCTCAGCGCAAGGAGCACCGTGCCGCTGCGCACCATCTGGACCCGGTAGTCAGGGTCGGCGCCGAAGGCCTTACCGCTGCGGTATGCAAAGAAGTTGATGCTGCGCTCAAGGCTCATGGACTGATCAAAATAAGGGTGTTCAGCGATGACCGCACCGTGCGTGAATCAGCCTTGGCCGAACTGGCTGAAAGCCTAAGTGCCGCGCCCATCCAGCACATCGGCAAGTTGCTGGTGCTCTGGCGCCCGCTACCACTCAAGGCTAAGGTCGCCAAGGATGAGCGCAAGGCTGGTCCGCGGGAGGTCAAAATTCTCAAGTTCAGCAAAAGCGGCAACCATCGCCCACAAGTCAAGAAGGTGCGCGTCATGGGTAATGAACGGGTGACCGCCGGGGGCATGGTCAAGCGCGCTAGGCGGCTCAAAACAAGTGCCAAGAAGGCCTGATCAAGCTCATCGATAGCGCACCCCAATGACTTCATAGCTGCGCTTGCCGCCGGGAGCCTGCACCTCGGCCACATCGCCCGCTTCCTTGCCGATCAGGGCCCGAGCAATCGGGGAACTCACCGAAATCAAGCCAAGCTTCAGGTCTGCCTCGTCGTCGCCGACGATCTGGTAGGTGACCTGGGTACGGCTGTCCTCGTCCTCCAATACAACGGTGGCGCCGAACACAATTCGCCCATCGGCATCCACTGAGCTCGGGTCGATGATTTGGGCGGCGGCCAATTTGCCCTCAAGCTCCAAGATACGGCCCTCAATGAAGCCCTGCTTATCCTTGGCGGCGTCGTATTCAGCGTTCTCCGACAAGTCGCCCTGAGCCCGAGCCTCGGCGATGGCTTGGATCACGGCGTGGCGCTCGACGGTCTTCAGGCGGTGCAGCTCTTCCTTGAGCTTTTCCGCACCGCGCTTGGTCAGCGGAATCGTCGTCATCGGGGTCTCCGTCAATGAAAACCGCCGCCCGGCTTGCACTTCAAGCTGCAGGCGGCGGGTGTGCCTTGAGTTTAGTGGAGTTGGCGGTGCAGTTCCTGAACCGACATCACGGTGAGGTCTTCTTCGTGCTTAAGCGCCTCGGTGGCTGCTTCACATCCGGCCATAGTGGTGTAGTAAGTCACCCTATTGGCCAGCGCCGCTGTTCTGATGTAGCGCGAATCGGCGATCGCCGCGCGCGTTTCGTCAACCGTGGTGAAGACCAACTGAATTTCGCCAGCTTTTACCATGTCGACAATGTGTGGGCGGCCGTCCTTGACTTTGTTGACCACCATGACGGGGGTACCAGCTGCGCTGATGGCTGCGGCTGTCCCCTTGGTGGCCACGATCTGAAAGCCCAAGTCGGTCAGCTCGGCTGCGACCTTTGCGGCGCGGTCTTTGTCGTGGTCCTTCACGGTGATGACCACCGTACCTTTGGTGGGTAAGCGTAAGCCCGCCCCCAACTGGCTCTTGAGCATGGCCTCACCAAAGGTGGAGCCTACCCCCATCACCTCGCCGGTTGAGCGCATCTCAGGGCCCAAGATGGGGTCTACGCCGGGAAACTTGTTGAAGGGAAAGACCGCTTCCTTAACGGTGAAGTACGGCGGGATCACCTCGTGTGGTGCCGTCCCGCCCAAGCCCTTTTGCTCTCCAATCTTTTGCCCCGCCATGCAGCGCGCTGCAATCTTGGCCAGGCTTTGCCCGGTGGCCTTGCTGACGTAAGGAACGGTACGCGAGGCGCGAGGGTTGACCTCCAGCACGTAGACCACCGCTTCCGCACCCTCCCCCTGGATAGCGAACTGGACATTCATGAGGCCCACCACCTTGAGCGCGCGCGCCATCAAGGCGCTTTGGCGCCGCAGTTCATCCTGCAGCGCGGGGCTAAGCGAGTATGGCGGCAGCGAACAGGCGCTGTCGCCAGAGTGCACTCCGGCCTGCTCAATGTGCTCCATGATTCCGCCAATCATGACCTCGCTGCCATCGCAAATGCAATCCACGTCAACCTCGATGGCGTCGTCCAGGAACCGGTCGAGCAACACGGGCGACTTCTCGCTGACCCGCACAGCCTCGCGCATGTAGCGCTGCAGGTCCTTGTCGCCGTGCACGATCTCCATAGCGCGGCCACCCAGCACATAGCTTGGGCGCACCACCAGCGGATAGCCGATCTCTTGCGCAAGCTCCAGAGCCGCCTCTTCGGTGCGTGCGGTCCGGTTGGGCGGTTGCTTCAGGCTCAGCGTCTGCAACAACCGTTGAAAGCGCTCGCGGTCTTCCGCGATATCGATGCTGTCTGGCGAGGTTCCGATGATGGGAACCCCGTTGGCTTCCAGGTCCAGGGCCAGTTTCAGCGGCGTTTGGCCGCCGTACTGCACAATCACGCCGGCGGGTCTTTCCTTGTCCACGATCTCCAACACGTCTTCCAGCGTGACCGGCTCGAAATACAGGCGATCGGAAGTGTCGTAGTCGGTGGAGACCGTTTCCGGGTTGCAGTTGACCATGATGGTCTCGTAGCCGTCTTCGCGCATGGCCAAGGCCGCATGCACGCAGCAGTAATCGAACTCTATCCCCTGTCCAATCCGGTTGGGCCCTCCGCCCAGGACCATGATCTTCTTACGCGTGGTGGGCTCGGCCTCGCACTCCTCGTCGTAGGTTGAGTACATGTAGGCGGTTTGTGTGGCGAACTCAGCCGCGCAGGTGTCTACACGCTTGTAGACCGGCCTCACCTTCAAGGCATGGCGGGACTTGCGCACTGCATGCTGGTCAGTGCCCAGCAGCCGTGCCAAGCGCTTGTCTGAAAAGCCCTTCTTCTTCAAGTAGCGCAGTTCATCGGCCGACATGCTCTGCAGCGAGCGGCCCTTGACATGGGCTTCCGTCTTGATCAGGTCTTCGATTTGCGCTAGGAACCAGGGGTCGATGCGGGTTTCTTCAAAGACCTCATCCAGCGTCATACCGATGCGAAAGGCGTCACCAACGAACAAAATCCGCTCAGGGCCGGGCTCACCGATTTCCTCGATGACTTCATCGCGATCCTGGCTGCGCTCGCTCAAGCCATCGATGCCAGTCTCCAGTCCGCGCAGCGCTTTCTGAAAGCTTTCCTGAAAGGTGCGTCCCATGGCCATCACCTCACCGACCGACTTCATCTGGGTGGTCAGGTGGGGATCCGCAGCCGGGAACTTCTCAAAGGCAAAGCGCGGAATCTTGGTGACCACATAGTCGATCGATGGCTCAAACGATGCCGGTGTAGCGCCGCCGGTGATGTCGTTCTTGAGCTCATCAAGCGTGTACCCCACCGCCAACTTGGCTGCGATTTTGGCGATCGGAAAGCCGGTGGCCTTGGAGGCCAAGGCCGAGGAACGGGACACCCGCGGGTTCATCTCGATCACGATCATTCGCCCGTTGTCCGGGTTGATGGAGAACTGCACATTCGACCCGCCGGTATCGACGCCAATCTCCCGAAGGATGGAAACGGAGGCGTTGCGCAGCAGTTGGTACTCCCGGTCGGTAAGCGTCTGCGAGGGCGCCACGGTGATGGAGTCCCCGGTGTGGATGCCCATGGGGTCCAGGTTCTCAATCGAGCACACGATGATGCAGTTGTCCGCCCTGTCGCGGACCACCTCCATCTCGTACTCCTTCCAGCCGATCAGGGACTCTTCAATCAGCAGTTCCTTGGTGGGTGAAAGGTCCAAGCCGCGCTTGCAAATATCCTCAAACTCTTCTGGGTTGTATGCGATGCCGCCACCGGTTCCTCCCAGGGTGAAGGAGGGGCGAATAACCATCGGAAAGCCATTGCCGCCGATCTCGGCTTGGATTCGCTTCTGAACCGCCCAAGCATCCTCTAGCGAGTGGGCAATTCCCGACTTGGCCGAATCCAGCCCAATCTTGGTCATGGCGTCTTTGAATTTCAGCCGGTCTTCGGCCTTTTCAATGGCGTGTTCATTGGCCCCAATCATCTCTACGCCGTACTTGACCAGCACCCCATGACGCGCCAGGTCAAGCGCGCAATTCAAGGCTGTTTGACCACCCATGGTGGGCAGCAAGGCCATCTTCTCGTAGGGGCGCTGTGCGCGCTCCTTGGCGATGATCTTTTCGACCAACGGCCAGGTGATGGGCTCGATGTAGGTGGCATCCGCCATGCCGGGGTCGGTCATGATGGTGGCAGGGTTGGAGTTCACCAGGATCACCCGGTAGCCCTCATCGCGCAAGGCTTTGCAGGCCTGTGCGCCGGAGTAGTCAAATTCGCAGGCCTGACCAATGATGATTGGGCCGGCGCCAATGATCAGGACTGATTGAATGTCGCTGCGCTTAGGCATTCTTGTTCTCCTGGTGGGCCGTCATGAGCGCAATGAATCGGTCAAACAGGTACGCAACATCGTGGGGCCCCGGTGAGGCTTCGGGATGACCTTGGAAGCAAAAGGCCGGGCGGTCGGTGCGCGCTAGGCCCTGCAGGGTGCCGTCAAACAGGCTGATGTGCGTGGCGCGCAGGTGTGCCGGCAAGGAAGCGGCGTCCACTGCAAAGCCGTGGTTCTGGCTGGTGATGGACACGCGGCCGCTGTCCAGATCCTTGACCGGGTGGTTGGCCCCATGATGGCCGAACTTCATCTTGAAGGTCTTGGCGCCACTGGCCAGCGCCATGATCTGGTGCCCCAGGCAGATGCCGAACGTGGGAATGCCGCTGTCCATCAAGACGCGAGCCGCTTCAATGGCATAGACGCAGGGTTCAGGGTCACCAGGGCCATTGCTTAGAAAGATGCCGTCCGGGGCAAGCGCCAGTGCCTCGGCCGCTGGGGTCTTGGCCGGCAGCACAGTGATGCGTGCGCCGCGCTGCGCCATCATTCGCAGAATGTTGCGCTTGACACCGAAGTCGTAGGCCGCCACATGGAAACGGAATGAAGCCGGTGCAAGGAAACCCGCTACGGCCGCGCCCGCGGCACCGGCCACTGAAGCTGTTTGACCCGTCAGACTCCACTCACCTTGGGCCCAACTGTGGCGCTGTGCGCAGGTGACCACCTGCGCCAAATCCAGCCCCGCCATGGACGGCGCAGCGCGCGCCCGAGAGAGCGTCGCGCTGATGTCGCCTGGGGTCAAGGCGTGGCCCGTCGCAAACGCCTGGATACAACCGTTTTGCGCCCCGCTGGCTCGCAGGTGGCGCGTCAAACGCCGGGTGTCGATTCCGGCGATCCCCACCATACGTTCGGCTTGCAGATAGTCACTCAGGCTGGCCGTGTTCCGGAAATTCGATACCCGCGGGGGTAGGTCCCTGATGACCAGCCCGGCCGCAAAAACGCGGGCGCTTTCGGCGTCTTGGGGGTTCACACCGGTGTTGCCGATGTGGGGATAGGTCAAGGTGACGATCTGACGGGCATAGCTGGGGTCGGTCAAAATTTCTTGATAGCCGGTCAGCGAGGTGTTGAACACCACTTCACCGGCGGTGGCCCCAGTGGCGCCGATCGAGTGGCCGACGAATACCGTGCCATCTGCAAGGGCAAGGATGGCGGGAGGCAGGACAGGCAACAAAGGTCACTCCGTTTGCACGCCCACCTGAGCGAAAGGCCTCCGGAAAACGGGCAGATGCCGCCGTCCTTTGGCCTTTTCGTGGGATGGTGGATTAGGGGGTGAAGCCTGGGCGTGCCGGTTGATCAGATAAACCTTCTGAGTATACGCTAGGGTAACCCCTAGAGGACCCGTTTACGGTGTCCCTGATCCGTCGTACGCCTGCAATCGCCTGGCACGACACTACAGACCCAACGCAGCGATCCCCGCCTTGGCGATCTGGGCGTCTTCCGAGGACTTCACCCCGCTGACGCCCACCGCCCCTACGCAGTGCCCCTGGGCCACGATGGGCACGCCACCCTCGAGCATGGCATCGATCGTGGGCGCACTCAGGAAAGAGGTTCGGCCTTGGTTGATGATCTCTTCGTAGACGCGGCTTTCGCGGCGGCCTAAGGCTGCCGTGCGGGCCTTGCCCGGTGCAATGTGAGCGGACACGGGGGGTGCGCCATCCAGACGCTGCAACCACATCAGATGACCGCCCTCGTCGGTGATGGCGATGGTCACAGCCCACTGGTTCTGGCGGGCTTCGGCCTCAGCGGCCTGCGCCACACGGCGCACATCGTCAAGCGTCAGGAAGGGTCTGGTGTTCATGTTGGGGTGCTCAAGTCAGATAAAACCCCAGTACTTTAGTGGATTCGCTCCACGGCCCGGTTGGAACTAAACTACGGAGTTGATGTCAAACGAGCGTTTTAGTGCTTTCTGTCAGCTACCTCGTACAACCAAGGAGCATGCAAGATGAATGAAGGAGTTCAGTCCACCTACGGTTTCGACGGCGTGGCGTCTATTCCCGCGCGGCGGAACCGCGTGCTGCGCAACACCTATGCCCTGCTGGCGCTGTCCATGATTCCCACGGTGCTGGGTGCATGGCTTGGTGTGTCCACCGGCATCATGGCCCGCATGGGCACCGGCATGAGCGTGATCATCTTCCTGGCCGGCGCCTTCGGTTTCATGTTCGCCATTGAGAAGTTCAAGAACTCAGTCGCAGGCGTGGGATTGTTGTTGGGCTTCACCTTCTTCATGGGACTGATGCTGTCGCGCATGGTGGCAGCCATTTTGGGCTTATCAAATGGCGCCACGCTCATCATGTACGCCTTCGGTACGACCGCTGCGGTGTTTTTTGCTATGGCCAGCCTGGCGTCCGTCATCAAGCGGGACCTTGGCGGCATGGGTAAGTTTCTGTTCGTTGGCGCCATCATTCTGCTGGTCGTGGGCCTGATCAATATATTTGTTCAGTCCAGCGTGTTGATGATGACGCTGTCTGTGATGGCCGCAGGCTTGTTTTCAGCCTACATGCTGTATGACCTCAAAAGGGTGATCGATGGTGGTGAAACCAACTACGTCAGCGCCACCTTGGCCATCTATTTGGACATCTACAACGTGTTTCAAAGCCTGTTGGCCCTGTTTGGCATCTTCGGTGGCGAACGCGACTAGGGTCTTCTTCTCCCCTACAGCCTGTTAGAACGCCCGCCTTGCGGGCGTTCTTCATTCGCGCTCAAAAACGGCCATGCTCTCCACATGGGCCGTGTGGGGGAACATATTGACCACACCGGCCATGGTGCATCGGTAGCCGGCCTGGTGCACCAGCAAACCTGCATCCCGCGCCAAGGTGGCAGGGTTGCAACTCAGGTAAACGATGCGCTGGGGAGGTTCCCAGCCAGGGCTTGCCGCAGCCACTGCATCAGCCAGGGCTTTGCACAAGGCCAGCGCACCTTCCCGGGGTGGGTCAAGCAGCCACTTCTGCGCCATCCCGTCAGCTATGAGGCGCTGCACGTCCATTTCAAACAGATTGCGTTCGGCAAATGCAACCTGATTGCTACAACCGTTAAGCACGGCGTTGTCCCGAGCGCGCTCCACCAATGAAGCGCTGCCCTCGACACCCAGCACCTGCGCTGCCAAGCGGGCCAAGGCCAATGTGAAGTTCCCCAACCCACAGAACCAGTCGATGACCCGTTCGTTTGATTGAGGCTGTAGAAGGCGCACTGCACGGCCAACCATGACGCCGTTGATGCCTGCATTCACTTGGGTGAAGTCGGTGGGCTTGAAGGGCAATACCACACCAAACTCTGGCAGCCGGTACAACAAATCCAAACCTGCCATTCCTCGACCGTCCAATCGGTGCACCGTATCCGGCCCCCCGGGCTGCAACCACCACTGCAGCCCTAGGCCCTGATGTTCAGCTGCAAAAGTCCGTAGGGCTTGCGCATCGGCTTCAGGCAAGGGCTGCAGATGACGCAGAACCAGCGCTGTACTTGGGCCGTAGCTGCCGTCGGGCAGCTGCCGCTCGCCCACAGCCAGTTCGATCTGCGGCAGCCGGTCACGCGTATGCAAAGACCCAATCAAATCACGCAACGGCAGCAGCAGCTTGCTGACACCTACTGGCAATATGGCGCAGCGGGTCATGTCAGCCACGTAACGTGATTGGCGCTCATGGAAACCGACCAAGACCACACCCCTGGCAGCCACGTGACGGACTGAAAGACGCGCGCGGTGGCGGTACGCCCAGGCGGGCCCTTCGATGGGTCGCAAGATTTGCTCAGCCTTGACCTTGGCCAAGTGGGCGAGGTTGTCTTCCAGGACACGCTGTTTGACCGCCACCTGGGCGCTGGGCTCCAAGTGTTGAACCTTGCAGCCTCCGCATGCCCCGCGGTGCAAACCGAAGTGTGGGCAAGCGGGCTTCACACGAAGCGGGCTAGAAGCGGCGAGTTGGCACAACGCACCCTGCTCCCAAGCACTCTTGCGGCGCTGGATCAGGGCGCGAACGGTCTCACCGGCCAACGCGCCTTCGATAAAGACCACCTTACCCTGCGCATCATGAGCCACCCCTTGGCCTTGCAAGTCCAGGGACTCAACCTGCAGCCAATCGGTGGTGATGGGCGGCGCAGCCGAGCGCCTCATCGGGCTGGCAAGTAGCGGGCCGGATCCACCGGCTTGCCATCACGGCGGATCTCAAAATGCAATTGAACCCGCTCGGCATCGGTGCTGCCCATCTCGGCGAGCTTTTGACCACGCTTGACCACTTGATCTTCCTTGACCAGCAGGGTTTGGTTGTGAGCGTAAGCGCTCAAAAAGGTGCTGTTGTGCTTGAGGATCACCAGGTTGCCATAACCGCGCAGGGCCGAGCCCGCATAGACAACCCGTCCATCGGCCGCAGCCAGCACCGCGTCTCCCGGCTTGCCCCCAATGTCCACTCCCTTGTTACGCTGCTCATCGAACCCCTGAAGCACCGGCCCAGAGGCCGGCCACGCCCACGCCAGATCTCCTGGCACTGCCTCGTTCTCACCACGCGCGGCATCTGCTGCAGACGCTGAAGCCGTTGCGGTGGGCCGTGGAGGTGTGGGCCCCGGTGATGCCGGGGCTGCCGCAGGGGTCACGCGCTCGGGTGAACGCTCGGTGCCACGGTCACCCGGCCGTGTAACCGGCCGAGCCACCACCGCTTCGGGTCGGACCCGCAGCACCTGTCCCACTTCGATCAGGTTGGGTTTGTCGATTTGGTTCCAACGCGCGATGTCGCGCCAGTTTTGACCGTGGTCAAGCCCGATTCGAACAAGCGTGTCGCCGGGCCTGACCGTGTAGTAACCGGGCTTGCCCGCCATGGATGCGTTGTCCGCAGTGGGCCCCACCGGACTGGTGGTGGCCCCAACCGGCTCTGCCGGTGCGGGCCGTGTTGCAGGACTGGGCTCTGAGGCCGTCGCACGTCCCACCGGTCGGTCTTCCACCACCACAGTGCGCTTGGCAGGACCGCTGCACGCCACCAGGCCCACGATCGCTGCCAAGGCTACCAGGGCCCATCCATGCCGACAACTCAGAGGCTTTGAACTCATTGCGCACCGGATTTTAGGGGTACGAAGTGCACCGGTTCGTGCAGCGATCGGGTGTAGCCACCCTCGTGGCGGTCCACAACCAGCAGCAGTTGCCCACCATGAGCTTGCGAATGCACCGGCGCCACCAGGCGCCCTCCAAGGGCCAACTGATCAAGCCAGGCGGGGGGCAGGTCGTCCGCACCGGCGGCGGAGACCATGCTGTCGTAGGGCGCAGAAGGTGCATGCCCCAAACGCCCGTCCGCCCAAACGAGCATCAGGCGCTGCGCGCGCCACGCATCCAAACGCTGGCGCGCCTGTTCATGCAACGGTGCCAGGCGCTCAATCGAAACCACTTGACGAGCCAACAGGCACAGAATCGCAGCCTGATAGCCACAGCCCGTCCCCACTTCCAGGGCTTTACCCAAATGCCCGAGTTCGCGCGCCCGAGCGCCCTCGTGCAACAGACTCAGCATGCGCGCCACCACAGAAGGCTTGGAAATGGTCTGTCCCAGCCCGATGGGCAAGCTGGTGTCCTCGTAAGCCTGTGCCGCCAGCGCCGAATCGACAAACTGATGGCGCGGAACCTGCGCCATGGCCTGCAGCACCGGCTCACAGCGCACACCTCCTTGCTGGAGGCGTTGAACCATGCGGCGGCGAACCGCCTCGGAATCCAAGCCGACACCCGAGGGTGCGACCGATCGCGCGGCATCCTGGGCAGCCTGTTGAACTGGGAGCTGGGGACGAAGCACCCGGCTGCGCTTGGCCTGCGGCAAGACTGAGGACGACACTGATGCTGGAAAGCGTACTCGCCTGGAGGGCGGCTGTCCCGATCCGCTCATTGAGGCAGTGGCGCCAGGGCCCCCAGAATGCTGGGCCACTCGCCCAGTTGACTGTGGTCGGTGAGGTCAACCTGCAAGGGGGTGATCGACACCGCGCCCTCGGCCGTCGCGTGGAAGTCGGTGCCGGGGCCTGCCTCCCGGGCATCACCGGCTGGACCGATCCAGTAGATGGGCTCGCCTCGGGGACTGGTCTGTCGGATCACCGGCTCACTGGCGTGGCGACGGCCAAGACGGGTCATGCGCCAGGGTCGTTGTGCTGCGTCGGCCCGGTTGGGAATGTTCACATTGAGCAAAAACGGCCGTTCCAGCATGCGCTGCTCGATCACTCGTTGCACCACGGCGCGGGCCACAACGGCAGCAGCCGTCAATTCGCCCCAACCTTTGTCGACCTGCGAGAACGCGATAGCGGGCACGCCAAACAAAAATCCCTCCATAGCCGCTGCTACCGTACCCGAATACAGGGTGTCATCACCCATGTTAGCGCCTTGATTGATGCCCGAGACGACCAGGTCGGGACGCGGCAGCAAGCCTGTCAAAGCCACGTGCACGCAGTCTGAAGGGGTGCCGTTGACATAGCGAAAGCCGTTGGCTGCGGTGTAGACCGACAAAGGACGGTTGAGCGTCAGCGCGTTGGATGTGCCACTGGCGTTTTGCTCCGGTGCAATGATGTCCAGGGCTCCCAGGCCTTGCATGGCCTGCGCGAGTGCTTCCAATCCGGGAGCCAAATAGCCATCGTCATTTGCGATGAGAATACGCATGCGCCCATTGTAGGCAGCAGTCCTTTCAAACGCGTGTGAGGGCTGCTTGGAATCAGCGAGCGAGGTAGATGATGCACGGATGGCTTTGCCACAACCCCACAGGAGCCGACCAACTGCACTGGCAAGCCCTGGACCTGGGGGAGCCGGGGCCAGGACAGGTGCTCGTGGCCGTGCGCGCAGCAAGCCTGAACTTTCCAGACCTGCTAACGGTTGAAAACAAGTACCAGATCAAGCCCACCCTGCCCTTCGTGCCAGGCGCGGAGTACGCTGGCGTGGTGCAGGCCGTCGGGCCAAACGTGGGCCACCTGCAGCCCGGCCAACATGTGGCGGTCATCGGAGCCTGCGGTGGGTTCGCCACCCACGCCATGGCCCTGGCACAGCATTGTCTGCCTCTTCCGGCATCGCTACCCTTTGAACATGCGGCAGCCTTTGCCTTCACCTATGGCACCACCCATCACGCCCTGATCGACCGCGGCGCGCTTAGGGCTGGCGAGACCGTCTTGGTCCTGGGTGCGGCCGGCGGAGTGGGCACCTCGGCCATACAGGTGGCCAAGGCTGCTGGTGCGAAGGTGATCGCAGGCGTGTCCAGTGATGAGAAGGCTGCGTTCTGCAAGTCCCTGGGTGCCGATGAAACTCTCAACTACAGCGTTGAGGATGTGCGCGAGCGATTGAAAGGCCTGACCCTGGGTCGAGGGCCTGATGTGGTCTACGACCCGGTGGGCGGTCCGCTGGCTGAACCTGTGTTTCGATCCATTGCGTGGCGCGGGCGTTACCTGGTGATTGGGTTTGCCGGCGGTACCATCCCAACTTTGGCCTGGAACCTGGCCTTGCTCAAAGGCGCATCGGTGGTCGGCGTCTTTTGGGGCGACTTTGTCCGCCGAGAGCCAAAGGCCTTCGAACAGGCCCTGGGCCAACTGGTGAGCTGGTACCAGGAAGGGCTGATCAAGCCGGCCATTGACCGGATCCTGCCGATGAGCGAACTGCCTCAAGCCTATGCCCTTATGGCCAGCCGCGCCGTCAAGGGGAAACTGGTCATGAGCCACGCCGCAAAAGCGTGAGCCACAAGCACGCTCCTTCTCGGTCGCACCCGCCTATGAAACACTCTTTTTCACGCTGGGGCCTGGCCTGCGCTGTGCTGATGGGCTCGCAGGTCTTGTTGACAGCCTGCGGCGGCAAGCCGGATGCTGCTGCCACCGCAGCCAGCGCACCCGCCTTGGCAGCCAACCCTGCCCCCGCGGGCGTTTCGGGCCCAAGCGCGGCCAGCAGCGCTGCGCCTGCTCGGGCACCTGCGGGCGGGGGAGCGCCGGTATCGGTCACCCTGGTAAGGGCGGAACAACGCAGCCTGGCCGTGGCCCTGGACCTCACCGGCACGGTAACGGCACGCCGCACAGTGGACGTGCGCGCCCAGGTAAGCGCAGCGATTCGCGACGTGCTGGTCCGCGAAGGAGACACCGTTCGACAAGGCCAGGTGCTGTTCATACTGGACGATCGCAACGAGCGTGCGCAACTGGAGCGCGCCCAAGCGCAAATCAGCAAGGACGAGGCCGCCCTGGCTGACGCTCGGCGTCAACTCAAGCGCAGCGAAGACCTCTTGGCGCAGAATTTCATCTCACAAGGCGCGGTCGACGTGCAACGCACCGCGGTACAAACCCAGGAAGCTGCTGTGGCGGCTTCGCGCGCCGCCGTTCACGCCGCACAGGTGGCCTTGTCCTACATGACGGTGTCGGCACCGCAGGAAGGGCGCTTGGGGGCCATCACGATGCACCCAGGCGCATACGTCAGCCCGGGTGGCGCAGCCCTGGTCACCATCAGCCAGTTGCATCCAGTGCTGGTGTCGTTTTCCTTACCCCAGCGCCACCTGGTCGACGCATTGGCTGCTCTTAAGACGCGTGCTACCGTCATCGAGGTCCGCGCCGCCGAGGCTTGGTCAGGTCATGCACGGGCAGCCACCGCCAGCGCCCCGCTGGTGTTTGTGGACAACATGGTTGACACGGCATCTGGAACGGTTCGGGCGCGTGCTGAGGTCGACAATCGAGATGGGCGCTGGTGGCCCGGCGCCTATGTCAAGGTACGCATGAATCTGAACGCGGTCGAAGGTGGTGCGGTGGTACCGGTGGCGGCCGTGGTGCAAGGTGTTCGAGGCCGCAGCGTGTTCGTCGTGGACGATGAAGGCGTTGCACAGTCCAAGCCAGTGGAACTGTTGGCCATGTCCGATGGCCTGGCCTCGCTCAAAGGCATTGCTGCGGGAGACCGGGTGGTGCTGGAAGGTCGACAGAACGTACGCAACGGCATCAAGGTCATTGAACGTGGTCGCCGCGACGGGGGTAATTCCAACGCCGGGACTGCCCCGGGCACCGCGACTCCAGGCGTGAACTAGGAAGCAGCCGCTCGATGAACTTGTCGGAAGGCTTCATTCGCCGCCCCGTCATGACGGTGCTTTTGAACCTGGCTATCGTGGTCGCCGGGGCACTGAGCCTGAACTTCATCCCAGTTGCCGCCCTGCCCAGCTACAACACGCCGGTCATCAACGTTTGGGCCAATCTGCCCGGCGCCAGCTCTGAAGACATGGCCATCGCCGTGGCCTTACCCTTGGAGCAACAGTTTCAGACGATCCCCTTTGTCTCGCAGATCAGCTCCACCAGCACCCTGGGTCAAACCAACGTCACTATAGAGTTCGAAAGCAATCGCAACATTGACGCTGCTGCGGTCGATGTGCAGGCTGCTTTGCTCAGAGCGCAGCGAGCCCTGCCACTGGAGATGACGGCTCCGCCCAACTATCGAAAGGTGAACCCGGCGGACTCGCCCGTTCTGTTCGTCACCTTGAATTCACCTTCCTTAGACACACGAGACTTGCAGGCTTATGCCGATCAAGTGATCGTCCCCAATCTCTCCACCCTGGCGGGAGTGGCACAAATCAGCGTATTCGGTGCCAAGCGCTATGCGGTGCGGATACGCTTGTTGCCCGAGGCCCTTCAGGGACGCAACCTGACCGTCGATGATGTTCGCGTGGCCCTGATCGCTGCCAATGCAAACACGCCACTGGGCACCCTGGACGGACCACGGCAGATCCTGACGGTTCAGGCCAATCGCCAGTTGCGCAGCGCGGCCGAGTTTGGTGACCTGATCATCAGCAGCCGCGGTGGTGTACCCGTGCGGCTGCGCGACATCGCCCGCGTAGAGGACAGCTATGAATCGGTCAAAAGCTTCGCCAGTTTCAACGGCGAGCCATCGATATCCTTGGCCGTATTCCGCCTGCCAGATGCCAACACGGTTCAGGTGGTGGATGCTGCCAAAACTGCGCTGAATGATTTGAAGTCGCAGCTGCCAGCCTCGATCGCTATGCGCATCACCAACGACCGCTCGGTGTCGGTTCGTGAGGCCCTGCACGATGTCACGCTGACCCTGATCGGCACCATCATTTTGGTGGTGTTGGTGATCTTCCTATTCCTGCGCCGGTTTGTGGCCACGGCCATTCCCAGTCTGTCGCTGCCGGTGTCGCTCATGGGCGCTTTGGCCATGCTGTGGGGCCTGAACTACTCGCTGGATAATATATCGCTCCTCGGTCTTACCCTAGCGGTGGGCCTTGTGGTGGACGACGCGATCGTGGTCTTAGAGAACATCGTGCGCCATGTGGAGAATGGTGTACCCCCCTTCCAGGCAGCCTTGAGGGGCGCGCGCGAGGTGGGCTTCACCGTCATCTCCATTTCGACTTCCCTGGTGGCTGTCTTTATCCCAGTCTTCTTCATGCCTGGGGTCATCGGCCTTCTGTTGCATGAGTTCGCGGTGGTGGTCGGGCTGGCTATCCTCGCCTCAGCTTTTGTCTCCTTGTCGCTGGTTCCTATGCTGGCTGCGCGCTTTCTCACGGACGAGGCCCACAAGAGACCTCCCGGAGCCATGGTCCGATCCTTCGAGCACGGTTTCAATGCGGTCTTGGGCGCCTACACCCGCAGCCTAGATCTGGCCTTGCGCTGGCGCAAGATGGTCTTGGCTGTGGCCCTGGGCACATTTGCAGCTACTGCTTGGACCTTTTATGTCATACCCAAGGGATTCTTCCCTGAAGAAGACATCGGGCAGGTTCAGGTCACCACAGAAGCGGCTGAAGATGTCTCCATTGAAGCAATGCTGGCCCTGCAGCAGCAGGTGATTGATGTGTTTCTCGCACACCCCGCCGTAGCCACGGTCAACAGCGTTGTGGGCGGGAATGCAACGCCTAACAACGCCCGGTTGTTCATCAATCTCAAGCCTCGTGGCGAGCGCGAGGCGATGAAGGCGGTGATTGAGGATCTGCGCAAGCGCACCCGTGCGATTCCCGGGATCTCGGTGTTCATGCGTCCGGTGCAGAACCTCAACGTGGGCAGCCGCCCAAGCAAGGCGCGCTACCAATTCATACTGCAAAGCGTAGAGCCCTCCGAGTTGGATCTGTGGGCCAACCGGCTGCAGGAAAGGCTACGGGGCGACCCGTTGTTTCGCGACGTCACGACCGATTCGCAGCTGCGCGGCCTGCAAGCCACGCTCAATATCGACCGCGAGCAGGCTAATGCGATGGGGGTGCAGATGGAGGCGATTCGATCGGCCATCTACACCGCATTGGGCGAACGGCAGGTGTCCACCATCTTCACGCCGGTGGACACCTACCGCGTGATCATGGAGTTTGCGCCCGAAGCCAAGATTGACGAGCGAGCCTTTGCAGGCATCTCGGTTCGCGCTTCCAGCGGGGCCTTGGTACCCCTGAACGCGCTGGCTACCGTGCGCCGCACGGTTGGCCCCACCGCGGTGAACCACGTAGGGCAACTGCAGGCGGTCACCTTGTCCTTCAACCTAGCACCCGGTACAGCCTTGGGGGACGCGACAAACCAGATTGACAAGATTCGAGGCGAGATTCGTCTGCCAGCGTCCATCGTCACCAAGTACGGCGGCGATGCGGCGATATTCAAGAGCTCGCAGCAGGGACAAGCCGTGCTCATCGTTGCCGCGCTGTTGGTGATCTACCTGTTGCTAGGCGTGCTTTACGAGAGCTTCATACACCCGATCACCATCTTGGCGGGACTGCCCTCTGCCGCCGCTGGGGCTCTGTTGACGCTGATGGCCTTTGGAATGGAGCTCACGCTGATTGCCACCATCGGCATCATCTTGCTGATCGGTATCGTCAAGAAAAACGCCATCATGATGATCGACTTCGCCCTGGATGCTCAACGCACCCACGGCATGAACCCCGAGATAGCTATTCGAAAGGCCTGCATTCTGCGCTTTCGACCGATTATGATGACTACGATGGCCGCCCTGGTGGGGGCCGTGCCGATTGCCGTGGGCATCGGCGCTGGAGCCGAGGTTCGACAGCCCCTGGGCTTGGCCGTGGTCGGGGGCTTAATCGTCTCCCAAGCTATCACCTTGTACATCACGCCAGTGATCTACCTCGCACTGGACCGTTACAGCGGCGCTGGACCGATTGCCGGTGACCGCTTGGAGCCCACATGAGCATCCACTTTTACGAACCTCGCAACGGTCATGGTCTGAAACACGATCCATTCAACTCAATCGTGGGTCCGCGCAGCATTGGGTGGATTTCCACCCGAAGCACAACAGGCGTCCTCAACCTGGCGCCATACAGCTTCTTCAACGGCTTTAACTATGTGCCGCCCATCGTGGGCTTTTCCAGCATCGGTGCCAAAGACAGCCTGCGCAATATTGAAGCCACCGGGGAATTCGCCTGGAGTCTGGTCAGCCGTGAACTGGCCTCGGCAATGAACGAGACCTGCATCGATGCGCCGCCCGATATTGATGAATTTGAGTTGGCCGGGCTCACGCCTGCGGCTTCATGCGTGATTACCGCGCCGCGTGTGGCGCAAAGCCCCGTGTCCTTCGAGTGCAGGCTCACCCAAATCCACCGACTGCAACGAGCAGACGGCACGCCAGTTGACACCTGGATGGTATTTGGGGAGGTGGTGGGCGTGCACATTGACCAAGCCCTGATCGTCAACGGCGTGTACCGCACCACCCTGGGACGTCCCGTGTTGCGCGGTGGCGGCGCGGGTGACTACTTCACCCTGCGCGAAGAGGACCGATTCGAAATGCGCCGGCCGCAGTGGGCTCAGCGTGCTGCCGCGGGCAAGCCTTGCGCCTAATCCAGAGCAAGCCCCTTGATAACAAGGCCAACCGTCAACGGTACAGGCCCGAGGCTGCGTACAGGGTTTCGCGTATCCGTTTGACCAGGGCTGGCGGCGCCAGCACCGTGGCTTCTGCGCCGTGTCTCAGAACGTCCATGACCACCTCGGTTTCCTGCACGTACGGCAGCCTCAGCTCATAACGCCCGTCGTCACGCCACCGGCCTTGCTGCTGAGGGTGCCACTGCTCGCGCGAAATCCACTGTGCTGCCTGCGGCTCGAACACCAACACCGCCCACTGGGGCTTGGCACCGGCATAGATGCCGTAGCCCGCATCCATTTCCGCCTGCACCACCTTGAGCGAAACATCCTTGGCCTTGTCCTGGGTGAGCCGAGCCTCTTCAATGGAATCCAACGCGAAACGCCTCAGGCCATGGACCCTGTGGCACCAGGCGTCCAGGTACCAGGTGGCGCGGTAGTGCACAAGACGCTGAGGTGACACCGCGCGAGCCCCAGACTCACCTCGGCTGCGGGTGTGATAGACCATGTCGATACGGCGGCGCTTGATCAAAGCCTCGGTCACGCGCTCGAACCACTGGCTGGACACGGGACGCTTGGCCGGCGTGAGGATCTTGACCCGCTTGATGACATCGGCTGCGGTGAGGCCCTCGGTGCCCAAGAGTCCATGGATGCGCTCTAGCAAGGGTTGAAGATGCCGGCTGAGCACCCCGTCGGAGTCAATCTCGGACAGAAGCTGGTGGGCTGTGAGCAGCGCATACAGTTCGCGCTCGTTGAACCACAGGCCAGGCAGCTCGTGCTTATCGCCACGCCCATCCTGCCCCTCCTTACGCAGGGTATAGCCCCCTAAAAAGCGGTCGAATTCGATGGGCGCGCCCATGCGGTCGCGCAAATACGCCAGATCGCGCTTGAGCGTAGCCCGTGAAACCTCGAGCGCTTGAATCATGTCCTCAAAGCTCACATGCCCGCGCGACTTTATGAGGCTTTCAATTCGGTAAAGACGGTCGGTATTGCCCATGATGCCCCCGTGTGCGGCCGCAGGGTCAGCCCGTGCCCCGTTCTGGCCCAGCGTCTGAAAACTGTAGCACTGAAGACCCGAGGTGGCTCACTCCGTGAGCCTGCAATGGCAGAGCATGGGGACTTAATTGGTTCAGGAGTCTGATGATGAATCCCTGTCTCGACCTGTTTCCCTCCCCTGCAGAACGCTTGCCATCCGCGCCTTCGATAAGAAACCGTGTCACATCAGGGGCTAGCCGGGCCTCCGCTAGGCCCGCTTCGAAAGGCAGGAGCGCCGCGGTCCACCAGCCCCAAGCCGCCGCGGACCTGCAGGCGGTGCTCGGTGACATCTTTCTTCACGAAGAGCCCGCCAAGAGGCTGCTGGCGGTTGCACCGCTGGTATCGCCGGCTCATCAGGGTGCATGGCATCTTCTGACGCACACCCTTTTGGCCCGAAGGCTTGAGCTGGGATCACCCTCACACCTGCAGCACGCTGCTGGCGCGCACACCCTTGCCTGGGCATGGGCACGGCAGTGGGAACAGCCTCAGGTACTGAAGCGTTGGCAACGGCTGCTGGACACCATGACGGCACGGCAGTGCTACCAGTTGGCCGCCCGTGCTTCGCAGCACCTGCGGCGTTCAGCTGAGGCGTACTGAGGCCGTGCTACCAGCGCCGGTAGCCGTACCACCCTCGGTAGGGCCGCCCCCAAGTGGACCCCACTCCGATCACCACCGGCGCGCGCCAGTAAGGGTAGTAGTAGCCGTGTGTGGCGTAGGTCGGGCTCGGCGGCACAGCCATCACCACCGTGTGCGACACCACGGCGGGTGCGACTGGCGGCGCTGAACTGGCCACGGCGCCCGGCGAAACATCGGTGGGCACCGTGGTCACCTGGGTCAGTTGAAGCGAGACGCTAGCCCCAGGGTGGTAGGGCAAGATGGTGCTGTAGTGTTGGCCGGCCCACTCATAGACAACCTGAAACGACAGAGCTGGTCCTGGACCGCTGTGGGTGACACAAGGGCGTACCGTCTGGGTACGGCCACCGTGTTCGGCCCTGTCGCCCACGAGCGCCCCGCCCACCAGACCGGCAGCAGCGGCCAGGGATTGGCCGGAACCACCACCCACTTGGCTGCCCACAGCCGCCCCAACGATCGCACCGACCATCGCGCCAGCGCCGGTGGTGGGCGCAGGCACCTCGGCCGGTTCCGCACACACCAGCCGGGTCGCGGGCGCCATCTGTGCCACGCTGGTCACCGACAGCACGCGAGCGGATACCAAGGTCGGAACGGGCAGCGGCGCCGGCGGCACCACCGGCGTGGCTGCAGGTGATGGAGCAGCCACGCCAACCATCGGCGCTTGCAAGGCCACTTGCCCATCAGCAGCCACAGGCGGGCCATCATGGCCTGAAGCCCCCTGCGCGTAAGCCGACCCAGCAAGCAAAGCAGCCAAGGCAGCTGCGGTCGTATGCCAATGGTCTGGAGCAGCTCGAGAAGGCACGGGGCGTGGAGCAGGTTTCATGGGGTTTGTCCTGTGAAGGAACGCGCTTGCTTTACAACCTGAGCGCCCATGCATGGATGCCGAGGTCGCCTGATGCTGAAGTCTACGCCCAACGGCCTATCAGGCGGCTTGTGACCCACGATGTGCCCACCCCGTGGTCCTCTTTTCCACCAGCGAAAAGAGCTCATACATGGCCATGGCCATGGCGCCGATGACCACCAGGCCGGCAAAGGCCAGGGGCAGTCGCTGTTGCGATCCAGCGGTCTGCATGAGGTAGCCGATCCCGGAGTCTCCAGCGGTCATTTCGGCCAACACCGTTCCCACAAACGCCAAGGTAATAGCCACCTTCAGCGAGCCGTAAAAGTAGGGCATCGAGCGCGGCAGGCCCACTTTGACCAGGACGTCCCAGCGCTTGGCGCCCAGCACCCGCAGCACATCTTCGAGTTCAGGCTCGAGAGTGGCCAGACCGGTGGCGATGTTGACCGTGATGGGGAAGAAGGAAATGAGGAAGGCGGTGAGGACGCCTGGTCCCAAACCGATCCCAAACCACACCACCAGTATGGGAACAATGGCAGCCTTGGGCACCGCGTTGAAGGCCACCATCAATGGGTATAGCGCGGTGTAAGCTAAACGCGAAGACCCGATCAAAAAACCCAGCAAAACCCCTACGACAATCGACAAGCCAAAACCCAGCATGGTGACCCAGAAAGTCTTCCATCCGGCTTCCAATAGGGGACCCTTAAATTGAATGAACTCACCGGCGATCTGCCACGGCCCCGGAAAGATGTAATCAGGAATCGACAGCGCACTGACAAAGGCTTGCCACACCAGCAGGATGGCGGCCAACACAATCAAGGGCGACCAACGTTCGAGTGTCTTGTGTTTCACGGTGTTCTCACTGTGGCAGACCGCTGCCCTGCCCGACCGGCTGGCGAATGGCGCCGATATGCCCACGCAATTCGTGCACGATGTCAGTGAACGCAGGGGTGTAAGTCACCTCTAGGTCGCGTGGGCGCGGCAAGTCGATGTGTCTGCGAACTACGAAGCGGCCCGGGCTGCGGCTCATCACGTACACGGTATCGGCTAAAAAAACGCTTTCCCTCAGATCATGGGTAACCAAGATGACATTGAACTTCTGCGCCGCATGCAGATCTCGCAATGCGCACCATAACTCCTCACGGGTGAAAGCATCCAATGCACCAAAAGGCTCGTCCAGCAGCAGCATCTGGGGTTCGTGAACCAGCGCGCGACAGATGCTGGCACGCTGCTGCATACCGCCGGACAACTGCCATGGAAACTTATCCTCATAGCCGCCTAAGCCCACGCTCTTGAGCAGCGTACGGGCCTTTTCTGCAAACTCCCGGCGCCGGGTCTTGAACTGCGAGCGATAGGGCTCCACGATTTCCAGCGGCAACAACACGTTGTCGATCGTTGTGCGCCACGGCAGAAGACTGGGTGCCTGAAAGGCCATGCCACTGATCTTCAGGGGCCCGGTCACCAGCTGTCCGGCAATGCGGATCTGCCCGCGGCTGGGCATCTTCAAGCCAGTGGTGAGTTTCATGAAGGTCGACTTGCCGCACCCTGACGGTCCGACGATGGCAATGAAGTCGCCCTGCTGCACCTGAAGCGAAATGTCCTCTACCGCGAACTGTTCCTGGGCCAACAACTCTTCGTTGTAGGCCAGCCAGACATTCTGAAAATCAACGAAGGATGACGAGGCGGAGGACACGGTCTGTTTACTTCTTGGCTGGAGGCAGGACGTTGAGCTCAGCCTTGGAGGGCAGGAAGACATCGGTCCAAATGGAATCGGGATTGATGCGGGTCTTGGTAGCGTAAGCGTCAGACACCTGTGAAGCCATCAGTGCCAGGCGTCCCGGCACTACCGCGCCAAAGCCCTCAGCACGGGCGTCCGGGCTGGCCACCACAGCGTCGATGGCCATACGCAGGCGGCGCTTCTCCAAGTCCACATTGATGATGCCGTCACGCGCTTTAACGAAGTCGATAGCGGCATCCGGGTTGGCCATCACGTCCTTGGCACCCTTGGTGAAGGCAGACAGAAATGCCTTCACCGCCGCCGGGTTATCTTTGATCATCTTGGGACTGGCGATGATCGCGTTTCCGTAGAGCTTCACCCCGTTATCGGCATAGGACATCACCACGATATCGCTGCTGTTCACACCGCGAGCTTCGAGGTTGAGCAAGGAGGTGAAGGAAAAGCCGGTGATGGCGTCCACCTCACCACGGGCCAGCATAGTCTCGCGCAGAGGCGGGTCCATGCTCACCCAGGTCACATTGCCCAGACTGTTCGCCTTGGTGAAGATGGGGAAAGCCTTGCGGCCGGCATCAAACACCGGAGCACCTAGCTTCTTGCCGGTCAGGTCCGAGGGCTTGGCAATGCCGGTCTTTTTCAGGGTCAACACAGCTGCGGGTGTGTTGTTGTAAACCATCATCACGGCGACCGGCTTGTTAGGTGCGTCGGGGTTGTTTGCATGGAACTCCATAAGGGCTGCCAAGTCTGCAAAACCCATGTCGTAGGCACCGGAGGCCACACGCTGCACAGTACCCCCTGAGCCGTTGCCCGCATCGATCGTCACGTCAAGGCCCGCAGACTTATAGTGCCCTTTGGCCGAGGCGCCGAGAAACAAGGCCGCCGGGCCTTCAAAGCGCCAATCCAGCTGAAACTTGATGGGAGTTTGGGCTTGCGCAGCCTGTGGGCTGATGCCGGCCGCCACAGCTGCCAGGGCCAGGACGGTGGAAGACAGAGTGCCCAGCAGGCGTCGGCGTGCAATGTGTACTGAGGTCATGAAAAGCTCCATTGAGGGTGGGGGGGGTACAGCTGAGGTCAAAGTGATCGGCAAGCAAAAGCCATGCGCGCCGGGTGGCACTACTTCGGTGCACAGGGGCGGTAAAGGGCGATATCAACAGGGTGGCGCATCAAACATGCTCCTTTAGTGCATCGGCCAGGTCCGGCGCCCTCGGGTCGAGCCGTAGATTGCGCTCCACCTGCCCAATGTGGGACTCAGCCAAGCGCACCGCCACATCGGTCTGCCGCTGATCCAGCGCGTCCACGATAGCCTCGTGTTCGGCCGATGACTCGGCAGCCGACTGTGAGGACTGGTACATCAGCGAGATCAGGCGTGAGCGCGACAGCAGATCCGACTGCAGCTCTTCAAGCACCCGGTTACCGGTCATTCGGGCCAACAGGCTGTGAAAGTGTGCCAACAGGCGTGTGCGCTCAGCCACGTGATTCAGTGCAATGGCCTCACGTTCGGCCTTGAGGTGCGCACGCAATTCTGCGATCTGAGACCTGGAAATACGCTCAGCTAACAAACGCATCATGGCGCCCTCCAACATCTGCCGAAGTTCAAAGACCTGATGGGCCTCTTCAACGCTCGGCGTAGCCACGAATGCCCCACGCGCAGGCTCCAGGGTAACCAAGCGGTCTCGGCTGAGTTGATTGAGGGCCTGACGCACCACCGTGCGCGAGACCGCAAAGATGTCGGCCAAGCGCTGCTCGGCAAGCTTGGTGCCTGGCATCAGTCGCCCTTCCACGACAGCCGCCGTGATGGAGTCAACGATGCGATGGGTGGTGGTCGTGGCGGCGCCGCGTGGCATGGATACGGATTGATCCATAAGTGTGTTCTAAACTGTATACAGATGCGAATACCCGCAGGTCTAGGGTATCCCCTTGCACCAAACGCGCCAACCGGTGGCCCGGCGCTGGCTAGCCCCGCGCGCCAGCAGCAAAGTGCTCATCCAAGCGCTGCGCCCATTGCAGCTTGAGCGCCGGCGGTGCAAAGCTGGCCATCAAGCTGTTTCGCAGAAGTTGCCACATGTGCTGTGCACTCAGACTGGGGTGAGCCGCCAACAAAGCGGTGTAGTTCTCGTTTAGATAGCCACCAAAGTAAGCCGGGTCGTCGCTGTTGACGGTCACCACCAGCCCAGCGCGTAACAGCCCGGGCAGGTTATGGGCAGCTAGGCTCGGGAACACACACAGTTTGATGTTAGACAGCGGACACACCGTCAGCGGTATTCCCTCGCGAACCAAGCGCTGCACAAGATCAGGGTCCTCGGTACAGCGCACGCCATGGTCAATGCGCTGCGCTTTCAAAAGGTCCAGTGCAGCGGTGATGTAGGCTGCGGGGCCCTCTTCGCCTGCATGGGCTACCCGGTGCAGACCCAACTCGCCGGCACGCGCAAAGACCCTCGCAAATTTCTCGGGTGGGTGCCCAACTTCGGAGGAGTCCAGCCCAACACCTATAAAGTGATCGCGATAGGGCATCGCCTCTTCCAAGGTTTGCAACGCAGCCTCTTCAGTGAGGTGGCGCAGAAAACACAGGATCAGCTCGGCACGCAAGCCCCATACCTGCTGTGCTTGGTCACAGGCACGCTTGAGGCCTTGGATCACCACGCCCATCGGCACGCCGCGCTGCGTATGGGTTTGTGGGTCAAAGAACAGCTCTGCACACACCACGCCTTCAGCAGCGGCCCGTTTTAGGTAGGCCCAAGCCATATCGTGGAAGTCCTGCTCGGTCAACAACACACTGGCTCCGGCGTAATACACATCCAAAAAACTTTGAAGGTCCTTGAAGGCATAGGCTGAGCGCAGTGCCTGCACACTAGGGTATGCGAGGGTGACCCCATTTCGAGCAGCCAAGTCAAAGATCAACTCAGGCTCCAACGAGCCTTCAATGTGGATGTGCAGTTCGGCCTTGGGTGCCGTACGCACAAGAGCCACCAGCTCATCGGATTCGATGCGGCCGAAGTCGATCGGGCGGCTGGGGGTGTCAAAGGTGCTCATGGCATTCAATCAAGTGCTCAGTGAAAAAATAAAGGGGCGATACCAACTGGGCTGCTTGACACCCACGGCCGCTCAGCACACACCAGCCCCAATGCCGCAAGCCTTGAGGTAGCGCCGATAGGCCGCGCTCAGTCGATCGGCAGCGGACATGGCCTCGCTACCGGAAAGCGGTAAGGCCTTGGGCTCTTGTGACTCGAGGATGGGCTGGTCCTGCGCAAAGATGGCGAGTTGGAAGTCGCGCAAAGCGTCGTCGGGGGTGTGTTCATCGGTCGTGTACTGGGCAAACCACAGCCGGCAGCTTCCATCGGTCTGAGGACAGGCCCAAATGACGTAGCTGTCTTGTGCCATGCTGGCCTGTTCGCCACGCTTGGTCAGCAGCGCTGCATATGGGCTGAGCACTTCATAGCGGTATTCCACCCACGCCCCATCCTGCGCGCTGGCTGAAGCGCGGGGCTGCCAGGCTCGGTAGCACTCGATGACGGGGCGGCCACCATCGGTATGGCTGACTTCATAGCTGGGCACCTCCGGGTGGGCGGCATCGCCAAGCCACCCCTCATGCACATAGGCGAAGTGGGCGGTGTCCAGAAAGTTCTCCACGGCACGCGGGGCGCTTGTGGCCACGTCAAACGGCCCGTAGATGAGGCGCCGATCGGGCAAGCCCTTCAGGAGGGGCACCGGGTGCTGAGGCACCGCCAGGGCGGCCCAAACCAGTCCATGGGCCAGTTGCAGGCGATGGGCACATGCACGGCTTGAGTCTGGCGGTGTGAAACCGGGCTGCGCGGGGATGGCCACGCACTGGCCGTCTGCGCCGAAACGCCAGCCATGATAAGGACACTGCACAGATTGGCCCTGCACGCGCCCCATCGACAACCGTGCCCCGCGGTGGGGGCAGCGGTCGGTCAAAAGGGACAAATCACCACCAGCGGTTTTCCACAACACCAGACGTTCGCCCAGCAACTGCAGCGCCTGGGGGTCTGGCCCAACGTCCTCGACCCGGGCCACAGGCCACCACCAAGAGTGCTCAATCAACACAGACACCTTGCCAAAAGGTGAAAAAAAACGCCGCTCAGCATAGGATGCATGGCGGCGTCATCTGGGGGCACACAGGGCCGACAGGCAGCCACTGTGCAAGCTTATGACATCACTTGCCTGACGGCACCTTGCCCTCAACGCCCTTCACATAGAAGTCGATCTTGTCGCGCCAGGCTTGATCGGCCTTTTGGTCCTTGGCCAGGCGTTCCTTGCCGGCGTTGTCGACGATGGGTCCTGTGAAGACTTCAAAGGATCCGTCCTTCATGCCTGCCTTGATTTCACCAACCTTTTTCTTGGCAGCCTCGGGGACTACGTCGTTGATCTTGATCAGGTCATTGAGGCCTTCCTTGACGCCCCAGACGGTGCGATCAGTCTTCCAGGTGCCGCCCTTAAGGTCCTCCATCGCCTTGATGTAGTACGGGCCCCAGTCCACGATGGCCGAGGCCAGGTGGGCCTTGGGCCCGAAGGCGCTCATGTCACTGTCCCAGCCAAAGGCGTACTTGCCGTTCTTTTCAGCCGTTTGGAGCACGGCTGTGGAATCAGTGTTTTGTAGCAGGACATCTGCCCCCTGGTTGATCAAACTCTGGGCAGCTTCGCTTTCTTTCGGTGGATCAAACCAGGTGTTCACCCATACCACCTTGGTCTTGATCTTGGGGTTCACGCTCTGAGCGCCCAATGTAAAGGCGTTGATGTTGCGCAGGACTTCAGGGATAGGAAAGGAGCCCACAAAACCCAAGGTGTTGGACTTCGACATGGCCGCGGCAATCACGCCGGCCATATAGGTATCTTGGTAGAAGCTGGCATCGTAGATGCGCATGTTGGGCGCATCCTTGTAGCCGGTGGCGTGCTCGAACTTCACGTCCGGAAACTCACCGGCCACCTTAAGCATGGCGTCCATGTAGCCGAAGCTGGTGGCGAAAATGATCTTGTTACCCTGCTGCGCCAGGTCGCGAATCACGCGCTCCGCGTCGGCGCCCTCCGGCACCTTTTCGACGAACGTAGTCTTGACCGCGTCGCCGAACTTGGCCTCGACTGCCTTGCGGCCCAGATCGTGCGCAAAGGACCAGCCAGCGTCACCCACCGGGCCCACATAAATCCATGCGGCTTTGATTGGCTCGGGTTTGGCCGCAGCCGGTGCAGCAGCGGGCTTGGCCTCTTCCTTCTTGCCGCATCCGCTCAGAGCCAGGGTGGCCGATACCAGCGATAGTGCAGCTACTTGTATCAAGGTGCGCTTGGAACGCAGCGTCATAAACGTCTCCGATGACAGGGTGGAACAGGAATGAACACAAACCTTGATTATGGAACCAAAATTTATTGTCCAGGGTGAAAGGCGCGCCCCAAGGAAGCCGGCATGTTCACTCTCAGCCAATTGGCGTTGCGGGAAATCAACACCAGCACCAAGATGGTGCTTAGGTAGGGCAGCATGGCCAACAGTTGACTGGCGATTTGCACCCCCTGGCCCTGCAAGTGAAACTGCAGCATCGTGACGCCACCGAACAAATAGGCGCCAAACAACACGCGCACGGGACGCCAGGTGGCAAAAGTGGTCAAGGCCAATGCAATCCAACCGCGGCCAGCCACCAGACCCTCGACCCACATGGGCGCGTAGACCACCGACAGAAAAGCCCCTGCCAGCCCACACAAAGCGCCACCAGCCACCACCGCAGCGAGCCGAATCAGGCGTACGCGATAGCCCAAGGCGTGAGCCGATTCGGGTGACTCGCCAATCGAGCGCAACACAAGTCCCGAACGGGTCCGGTAGAGAAACCAGACGATGGCTGCTGTCATGGCCAGGGCCACATACGCCATCGGATGCTGCTGAAACAGCATCGGCCCGACAAACGGAAGCTCGCCGAGCACAGGTACCTCGTGCAGGGATCGGTCGGCCAGCTTTTTGCCCACCAGACCCACGCCCACAAACGCCGAAAACCCGGCGCCGAACAGCGACAGGGCCAGACCGGTGGCGTATTGGTTCGTGTTGAGCCAGATGACCATGGCACCGAAGACCGCTGCCGCCGCTGCCCCGGCTGCAGCGCCGGCCGCGAAGGCAGCCACATCGCTGCCTGTGTGGAAAGCTACTGCGAAACCAGTGACCGCTGCCATCAGCATCAGCCCTTCAGCCCCGAGGTTAAGCACGCCCGCACGCTCATTGAGCAGCAGGCCCAGACCAGCCAGGGCCACCGGTGTACCCGAGGCGATGGCCGCAGCCAGCAACAGGGCCCATTCGTTCATGACGGACTCTCGGCGGCTGTGGCGACCTGGGAAGACGACGGGCTGCGAGGCTTCCATCGAACGCGGTGCGTCACCAGGGTATCGCAGGCCAGCAGCAGGAACAGCAAGAGTCCTTGAAAGACGCCCGTCAGCGCGTTGGGCAGACCCATGCGCGATTGCGCCAACTCACCACCGATGAGCACCATTGACAGCAGCAGGCCGCCCACCAAAATGCCCGCCGGGTGCAGGCGCCCGACAAACGCCACAATGATGGCGGTGAAACCATAACCAGTGGACACATGGGGCGTCAATCGTTGTAGGGGGCCAGCCGCCTCCATTGCACCGGCCAGCCCAGCCATCGCACCGGAAATCAACAGTGCGGCCCACAAGGCACGACGTTCCGAAAATCCGGCAAAACGCGCTGCCGCGGGTGCAAGGCCGCCCACTTGCAGCTGAAACCCCTGCCACGACCGAAACAGGAAGATCGCAAAACCGACCACCGCCAAGAGCGCCAACACGGAGCCTGCGTGCAAGCGGGTACCTCCCAACAGCGAGGGCAGCAGCATCGTGCCATCAAAGCTGGGGGTTTGCGGAAAGTTGAAGCCCTGGGGGTCCTTCCAGGGCCCGAAAACCAAGTAGTTCAGCAGCTGTTGCGCCACATAAACAAGCATCAGGCTGACCAGAATTTCGTTGGCGTTGTACCGATCCTTCAGCCAGGCGGTCAGCCCCGCCCAAGCCATGCCACCCAGCACCCCAGCTAGGAGCACCACGGGCGCGTAAAGACCACGGATGGCCGCCTCGGCTCCCGGGCCAGTGCCTGCGCTGCCCCCTGTTACACCGGGCAGTCCCAAGCCAGCCAACCAAAGTGCAGCGCCACTGGCACAGATGGCACCCAACAGGAATTGGCCTTCGGCCCCGATGTTCCACACATTGCTGCGGTAGCACACGGCCAGGCCCAATGCGCACAAAACCAGCGGAGTAGCCTTGAGCAGCACCTCACCGATCAAGCGCAAATTGGCCAAAGGCTCCACAAAAAACATGGACAGGCCCCTCATCGGGTCTTTGCCCAACAAGGCGAACAACGTCCCGGCCAACACCGTGGTCAGAAACAGTGCCATAAAGGGCGAAGCCCAGGTCATCACTACCGAAGGCTGAGAGCGTCGCTCAAGGTGCAGGCTCATGCGCGCTCCCAAAGGCCTGACATCCACTGCCCGATTCGCTCGGTCGTGGCCTGCGCCCTGGGCATCGGGGGCGACAGTTGGCCTTTGCTCATCACAACAAGGCGATCGGCCAGCTCAAGTAACTCATCGAGTTCTTCGGAAATCACCAACACTGCGGTTCCAGCATCGCGAAGCGCCAACAAAGCTGCACGGATCTGCACTGTGGCGCCCACATCCACACCCCACGTGGGCTGGGCCACGATCAAGACATCGGGCCGCGCATCGATTTCCCGCCCAACGATGAACTTCTGAAGGTTGCCACCCGACAGCGACTGGGCCAGCGAATCGGGACCTCCGGTGCGCACGTCGTAGCGATCAATCAAACTGGCCGCAAGCGCCTTCATACGGCCTCTGTTGATCCACCACCCCCGCTCCACGGGCTCGGACCGGGTCAGCAAGGTGTTCTGCGCCAAGCTCATGCTGGGTACAGCACCCCGCCCCAAGCGCTCTTCAGGAATGAAGTGCAGACCTAGACGCCGACGCTGTGCCGCAGAAAAACGGCTGATGTCGGTGCGGTGCAGTTCAATCGTCCCTGGCTGAGCCCGACGGTCTTCACCGGACAGGCAGGCCAGCAGCTCACGCTGGCCGTTGCCAGAGACCCCAGCCACGCCCAGAATCTCGCCAGCGTGCACCTGCAGTTTGATCCCCTGAAGATCAGTGCCGAATGGGTCGTCGCGCGGCACGCTCAAACCCCGTACCGTCAGCGCGGGTGCTCCGGCCGCCTGGGTGCGGTGCTGCAGCTGCAACGGATCGCTGCCGATCATCAGGCGCGACAGTGACGCCTCGCTTTCAAGACGCGGGTCGCACCTACCGGTCACACGACCACCGCGTAAAACAGTGCAGGCGGTGCACAGGGCCCGAATCTCATGCAACTTATGGCTGATGTAGACAATGCTGCAACCCTGTGCGGCCAAGCGCCTTAGCACGTCGAACAGGCGCTCCACTGCAGAAGGCGTAAGCACCGAAGTGGGTTCATCCAAGATAAGCAGTTGGGGCTCTCCTAGGAGGGCCCGGATAATTTCGACCCGCTGACGCTCACCCACACTCAAGGTATGCACCGGCCGTTGAGGTTCGACCTCTAGACCATAGGCTGCCGCCTTTTCGGCGATGCGTTGCGCCACATCGCCCAAGCTGACTTCAGAGCCCAGCCCTAAGCACACGTTCTCCGCCACGCTCAGGGTGTCAAACAGGCTGAAGTGCTGGAACACCATGCTGATGCCCAAGGCTCGGGCCTGTTGCGGGCCTCGAATGTCCACCGCTTGGCCATTGAACTGCACCTGGCCCGCATCAGGGAGCACAGCACCATAGATGATCTTCATCAAAGTGCTCTTCCCGGCGCCATTTTCGCCCAACAGGGCGTGGATTTCGCCAGCCTGCACCGTCAGATCGATGCGATCGTTGGCCACTACAGATGGGTAACGCTTGGTGATACCGCGCAAACACAAGCGCGGCACAGCGGACAGCATGGGGTGCGCGGTAGCCATGTCAAGCTATGGTAGTTCAGGCGATGTCAGGCGCCACGCGCCCGGCCACCACCACCGACCGCAGCAGACGCTCATCGCCCAGCATCAACCATGCAAATACCCGCTCATGCAGGCTGCGTGTCAGCGCCAGGCGATGCTCGAGGGCTGGGTCCTGCGCCCAATCCCATACGGTGATGTCGGCCGTGCACCCCGCTTCCAGGCGACCGACTTCTTGGTCCAGGCACAGGGCTTGGGCAGCCCCCAGGGTCACCGAGTGCAGCGCCGACCATGCGGTCAGCCGCTGGCCCAACAGCGCTTGCACTTGGTAGGCCGCTGCCAGATTGCGCAACAGGTTCAGGCTGGTACCACCGCCCACGTCGCTGGCCGTGCACACCCGCACACCCGCCTCGCGCGCTTGGCGCCAATTGAACAAGCCACTGCCCAGGAACAAATTGGATGAGGGGCTGTGTGCGAGGGTGGCCCCTGCAGCCTGCAGGCGCGATCGGTCCTCGTCATCCAACCAGATTCCGTGGGCCAGTACCGTCCGTCGATTCAACAAACCACGGCTGGAGTAGACGCCGAGGTAACTGCGCGACTCTGGGAAGAGCTCACGCACCCATTGCACCTCAGCCTGGTTCTCGGCTACGTGGCTTTGAAGATACAGGCTGGGGTCGTCGCGCAGCAGCTCTGCAGCCATGGCCAGCTGTTCTTCGGTGGAAGTGGGCGCAAAGCGTGGCGTTACCGCGTAGGCCAATCGCCCGCAGCCGTGCCAGCGCCGAATAAGCCGACGGCAGGCTTGCTCCGCACCTGACACATCGTCCTGCAGCTGCGGCGGCACATGTCGGTTCATCAGCACCTTGCCGGTTATCAAGCGCATCCCCTGTGCATGCGCGGCTGCAAATAACGCGTCAGTTGCTGCTTCGTGCACGGTTGAAAAAGCCAGTGCCGCCGTGGTGCCGTGGCGCAACAAGGCCCTGATGAATCGCTGTGCTCCGTCGTGCGCGATGCGCTCGTTATCAAAGCGGGCTTCCGCAGGGTAGGTATACTCGTGCAACCAAGTCATCAACTCGGCGCCGTAACTGGCCAACACATCGAGTTGTGGAGCATGTACATGGGTGTCAATCAAGCCAGGCATCACCAACCGGTCGCCGTGGTCTATTCGACGCCAGTCAGGGCCAGGCGGTTCGGCCTGCACTGCTTCGATACGATGCCCCCGAACCAACAACCAGTGGTCGGGTCGCCAGCGGACCTGGGGCGACTGCACCTGAGCCCAGGCGGGCTCACCGGTGAAGTCAAGAAGATTGCCACGTAGGGCCCAGTTTTCGTTTGCCATAGTGGAGCGCGACTCGAGTACGAGGATAGCGCACACCATCGGGACTGAATGCATTACCGTATACCCATGAACGTTGAAGCCCGACCGATACGATTTCTGCACCGCAACCGCGTGGTGCACGCCGCCGACCTGCCCCCCACCACAACTGTGCTGACTTGGCTGCGCGAGCAGGCCGCCTGCACCGGCACCAAGGAGGGTTGCAACGAGGGTGACTGTGGCACCTGTATGGTTGGTGTGGCCGAACTGCTGGCTGACGGCCAGTTGGAGTTGCGCAACCTAAACGCGTGCATGCTGTACCTGCCCGCGCTGGACGGTAAAGCCTTGTTCACGGTGGAAGACTTAGCCCCTGCTCCAAACTCTACCCTGCACCCCGTGCAGCAGGCTTTGGTGGACCATCACGGCAGCCAATGTGGCTTTTGTACGCCGGGCTTCGTGATGACGATGTGGGCGCAGTGGGAACAGGCGCAGCACAACAATCGAACACTGAGCCGTCAAGAATGGGCCGACGCATTGGCGGGCAACCTGTGTCGTTGCACGGGGTACCGCCCCATCTTGGACGCTGCCCAGGCCTGTGTAGACCAGCCGGCACCCAAGGGTCCGCTGGACCGAGCCGCCTTGGGCGACGCTTTGAGAGCCCTGCGCTGCTCGACGTCGCTTGATTACTGTGCACACGACCCAGCCTTTGGTGCGCCACGCCGCTTCACGGCCCCCCAAAGCAGCGATGACCTGGCCGCCGTGCTGCAGGCCTACCCGCAAGCTTGCATCTTGGGGGGGGCAACGGACGTGGCCCTTTGGACCAACAAGGCCCATCGTGATGTAGAGCATTTGGTCTACACCGGAGCGGTCGCCGAACTGCAGCGTGCCTACGACGATGAAGGCTGGGTCCGAATCGGAGGGGCCACCAGCCTCGAGTCGGCCTGGGCCCACCTAGCCGGTCACTGGCCGGCACTCGGTGACCTGTGGCGGCGGTTTGCCTCCCCTCCCGTGCGACACGCAGGAACCTTGGCAGGCAACGTGGCCAACGGTTCGCCCATCGGCGACGGTGCACCCGTGCTAATGGCGCTCAACGCACGATTGGTCCTTCGCCGTGGGCCGCTGCGGCGCACCGTGCCCCTTGAGAATTTCTATCTCGGCTATCAGCGTAAAGACCTACAAGCTGGCGAATTTATCGAGTGGATTGAGGTGCCTGTGCCAACACCTGATCAACACTTTCATGCTTGGAAGGTGTCCAAGCGATATGACAGCGACATATCGGCTGTGTGCGGCGCATTCGCCCTGCACTTTGCTAGCCCCGCCACGCAGTCTGCGGTTTCCACCGAGCCCGGGCGGGTGAACGCTGAGGGGACACGGGTTTTAAAGGGCGTGACCTTCGCTTTTGGTGGATTGGCCGCCACCGTGCAGCGTGCTCGCGGCGCGGAGCAAGCCCTGTTGCAGCAAGGCTGGGACCGCACTGGGCTGCAGGCGGCTCAAGCGGCATTGGCACAAGACTTTCAACCCTTGAACGACTTGCGCGCCAGCGCAGACTACCGGTTGCAAGTTGCTCGGGCTTTGCTGGAGCGGCTGTGGCATTCACTTGAGTCGCCAACGGCCTTGCAATTGGAGGTCTGGCGATGAGGGCCTTTCCTTCGGTTCCCGGCCAGGGGGTGGTTTCCCCCGTGGGTTTGCCCCTGCCGCATGAGTCGGCGCACCTTCACGTTACTGGGCAAGCCACGTATGTTGATGACCTGGCCGAAGTCAGCGGGACCCTACATGTGGCGCTGGGCTGGTCACCCGTGGCCCATGGGCGGCTGCTGGGCATCGACCGCGATCGGCTGATGGCCCAGGCAGGCGTGGTGGCGGTGATGACGGCTGCAGACATCCCCGGCGCAAACCAATGCGGTCCGATTGTCCCGGACGATCCGATCTTGGCCGCTGGTACGGTGCAGTACCTTGGTCAACCAGTGTTTGCGGTGGTGGCCACCGACCGCCGCCTAGCCCTGCGCGCAGCGGCCATAGCTGCGGATGTGATTCGTGTTGAGCCCCTGCCAGCGGTCTTGACCGCACGACAGGCTTATGAGCTCGGTGAGGCAGTGGTACCCCCCATGTTGCTGCGCCGCGGGGACGCAGCTGCCGCCATCGCCGCGGCGCCCCATCGTCTTTCGGGCACCCAAATCATTGGGGGGCAAGAACAGTTCTACCTGGAGGGCCAAATCAGCTACGCGCTGCCCCAGGAAGACCGCGGCCTGAAGGTGCACTGCTCCACACAGCACCCCAGCGAAATGCAGCATCTGGTGGCGCACGCCTTGGGCCTGGGCTCAAACCAGGTTCAGGTTGAGTGCCGGCGGATGGGCGGTGGTTTTGGAGGCAAAGAATCACAGTCGGCCTTGTTCGCTTGTGTGGCTGCACTGGCGGCGCAGCGGCTGGGCAAGCCGGTCAAACTGAGGGTGGACCGGGACGACGATTTCATGATCACCGGACGCCGTCACCCCTTCGAGGTCGACTGGGAGGTTGGCTTCGACGATCAAGGGCAACTGCTGGGTGCCAGGGCACTGTTCATCTCAAATGCGGGGTGCTCAGCTGACCTGTCGGCGCCAGTGATGACGCGGGCTCTATGCCACTTCGACAATGCTTACTATCTGCCCGAAGTCGATCTGCAGGGCTTTTGTGCACGCACCAACACCCAAAGCAACACCGCCTTTCGCGGCTTTGGCGGTCCGCAGGGTGCGCTGGTGATGGAAGCCATCCTGGACGACGTGGCACGCCACCTAGGACTTGATCCACTGCGGGTTCGGCGTGCCAACCTCTACAGCCGCACACCCCAGGACGGGCGCAACACCACACCCTATGGTCAGGTGGTGGAGGACAACATCCTGCCTGACTTGATCGACGAGCTGGTGCGCAGCAGTGGCTATGAACAGCGACGATCTGACATCGCCACCTTCAATCGCGCCAGCCCCGTGGTCAAGCGCGGCTTGGCACTCACGCCAGTCAAGTTCGGTATTTCCTTTAATCTAGCCCACCTGAACCAAGCCGGTGCCCTGGTGCACATATACACCGACGGCACAGTCCTGGTGAACCACGGCGGCACCGAAATGGGCCAGGGGCTAAACACCAAGGTCGCTCAGGTGGTGGCGCAGGAACTCGGCGTGGCTCTGCACCGCGTGCGGGTGACGGCGACCGACACCCATAAAGTCGCCAACACCTCCGCCACTGCCGCTTCAACTGGCAGCGACCTTAACGGCAAAGCGGCCCAGGACGCGGCCAGAACCTTGGCCCAGCGCTTGGTGCAGCATTGGGCCCAACGCGAAGGTGTGGATCCGCAACGGGTACGGCTGACCGACGATGGGCTGTTGATTGCCCACAAACGCCTGTCCTTCGAAGAGGCGGTGGCCGGAGCCTATGTGGGCCGCGTGCAGCTGTGGAGCGACGGCTTTTACGCCACGCCGGGCCTGCACTGGGATCGCAACACCATGACCGGCAAACCGTTTTACTACTTCGCCTACGGCGCAGCCGTCAGTGAGGTGTTGCTCGACACCCTGACGGGGGAGTCACGCGTGGTGGGTACCGACATCCTGCACGATGTCGGCGCCTCGCTGAACCCCGCGCTGGATATTGGGCAAATCGAAGGCGGTTTCATCCAGGGCATGGGTTGGATGACGATGGAAGAGCTGTGGTGGCATCCGCAGAGCGGACGGTTGATGACTCATGCCCCCAGCACCTATAAGATTCCCTGTGCCAACGACATCCCACCCCGCTGGCGTGTGGAACTCTTTGGCCGACCCAATGGGGCGGATTCGATTCACCGCAGTAAAGCGGTTGGCGAGCCCCCCCTACTGCTGTCATTTTCGGTTTTGATGGCCCTGCGAGATGCCGTGTCAGCGTGTGCACCCGATACTCGACCGGCCACGCAGATCAGGCTTGCAGTGCCCGCCACACCCGAGAGTGTCCTGCACGCGCTGCAGGACGTACGCACGGCGCACACGCCGAAGCCGTGAATACGGCCGAACTCAAGCAAGAGGCCTCGCGATGGCTTGAGCGGGGCCACCGGGCGGTGCTGGTACAACTGCGCGCGGTCAAAGGGTCTACACCCCGCGCTGCGGGCACCCGTATGGTGGTGGGCTGCGACAGCGTCTTAGGAACGATTGGGGGCGGCCACCTTGAATGGAAGGCCCAAGCAACCGCCCAACGATTGCTGGACGGCAGTATCGATTGGCCTGCGCCTGAGCGGATAGCCTTGGGCCCTACTCTTGGCCAGTGTTGTGGAGGATCGGTGGAGTTGGTCTTCGAAGCCTTGTGCGAAGCCAGCATCGCAGCCTGGAAACTGCCGCCCATGCGGTTTCATCTGTGCCTGTATGGAGCAGGGCATGTGGGCCAAGCCCTGGTTCGGTTGCTGCACGACCTGGATGTCTCGATAGACTGGCTGGACAGCCGAGAAGGCGCATTTCTTGGCCTACACAGTCGCCCCAGGCTTGGCCTGCGAACCTGGGTCAGCGACGACCTGGCTGCCGATGCGGTTCGCTCACCGCCGGGCGCCCACCACCTGGTGATGACCCACCATCATGGCTTGGACTTTGAAGTCGTCCTGAAGTTGCTTAGCCGTCACGACACGGGTTTGGTGGGCCTCATAGGGTCGAAGACCAAACGAGCGCAGTTTGAGCACCGTCTGATCGAGCGTGGAATCGAGGCTACCCGCGTTGCTGACTTGGTATGCCCCATCGGCGCCCCCGGCATAGAAGGAAAGGAGCCTGCTGTGGTGGCCGTTGCCGTGGCGGCTCAACTGTTGAGCCTGCCCGCAACCCAGCAAAGCCAAGGGTGTCGACTTGGAAGCCCCCGGTCCTAACAGTGTGCCGCCGCGCACCGCAGCGGTGCGCGGCCACTTTCCAGAGGGCCCCCAGTTGGTGCAGTCTGCAGGGCTTGTCGCACGTGCACAACAAATCGCAAGCCCGGTACCCTTTCGCCCCGACTTCGTCCCGCATCTCAGGAGGCTTTCATTAAACTCATGAGGTTCACACCAACCGAATCCTTCGCAAGGACCTTACACAAAATGAAGCAAACACTTGTGGCTGCCGTGGTGGCCGCCCTGGCCAGTTCGGGCGTACAAGCTCAGAGCGTATCCCTGTATGGAGTGCTCGACATGTCGATCGTCAGTGCCAAGGCCCCTGGCGCCGCCGCCTCGGTAACACAGGTCCAAAGCGGCAACATGACCACCAGCTTCTACGGCTTTAAGAGCACCGAGAGCCTTGGCGGTGGACTTAAGGCAGAAGCCGTGGCCGAGGGCTTCCTGCGCGGCACCAACGGCGCTGCTGGCCGATTCGATGGGGACCCCCTGTTTTCACGCAGCGCCAATGTCGGCCTGTCGGGCGGCTTCGGCAGCATCACGGTTGGCCGAATAACCAACCCTTTGTTCGTGAACAACCTCATCTTTAACGCACTGGGTGATTCCTTCGGTTTTTCGCCAGCCATCAGGTTGCTGCACCTCAGCGCTGGCCAAGCAAGTGGCGACACAGGTTGGAATGAAGCGGTGCGGGTGACTTTGCCTCGAATCGGCGGCGCCAGCGTCAGCGTGTTCCACGCCGTCAAAGGCAGCCGCCCAGGAGCCAACACCAACGTTTCGACTCTGTACTTTGCAGGCCCCTTGAGCCTAGGTGCTGCTTGGCAAGAGGTTCGTCGCCGTGACGGCGCCCCTGGCTCTGTAGGCGCCAGCGACTCTGACGCCTGGCAAATCGGTGCTGCATACGACCTCAAGACAGTCAAGCTGTTTGCGCAGGTGGGTAAGGTCGACAACATCACCTTCAAGACCAGCTACGACCACATGGGCCTGGGCGCTGCTGTACCCATGGGCCCCAACGGCAAGATCCTGGCCCAACACAGTGCCATGGAACCGAGCAATGCCAAGGCCAGCAAGACCACCTCGGTAGCCTATGATCATTTCCTGAGCAAGCGCACCGACCTATACGCGGTGTTGATGAACGAACAAGTCCCGGGCCGCTCAACCGGCACTAGCTACGGCGTGGGCGTTCGTCACCGCTTTTGAGTTCCTGCGGGCCTTGGAAATCAAAACGCCCCGCACGAGCGGGGCGTTTTTCTTGGTGGGCACGGCATAGGAATAAGCGCCTGATAGCTGGTAGGCGCAATTGGATTCGAACCAACGACCCCCACCATGTCAAGGTGGTGCTCTAACCAACTGAGCTATGCGCCTGACGCGTCTAAAGTATAGCTCATCGACGCCGCGCGGCCCTGACGCCTAGGACCTGCAGCAAGCCTTGAAGCACCGACGGCAGGCGTTGAGTGGAGCCCATCTCCACGGTAAAGGTCATGTGGGCGCTGGCGCCAAAGCTGTCGCGTACCGACTGCGTCTTCACACCAGTCACATTGATTTTCTCACGCGCGAAAACTTCGCTGATGTCCCGAAGCAAGCCTGATCGGTCCGATGCCTCGACCTGCACATCCAGGGGATAGACGCTTGCCTCTTTGGGCGCGCCCCACTCCACCGCGATTCGTCGCTCGGCTTGCTTTGCCATGAGATTGGCCAAGCTGCTGCAGTCGCGCCGGTGAATGGCCACACCACGCCCGCGGGTGACGAACCCTGCAATGGCATCCGGTGGTACCGGTCTGCAGCATCGGGCCAGATGGGTCAGCAGTGAGTCCACTCCCACGACCAAAACTCCGGATCCCGAGCCCTCGGCCTTGGATCGTTTGACAACAAGCCTCTCATCGTCGGGCTTTGCCTGAACAGCTGGGCGCAGCAACTGCTCGATATTGCGCAGGGAGTACTCGTCCTTACCCACCACCTCGAAGAGCTCATTGCCCGCCTTGAAGCCGAGTTGAGCCGCCAGCTCGTCGAGTTTGAGGGCCGTGCGGCCTTCGCGCTGCAAGAGCCGCTCGACCGCTTCGCGCCCCCGTGCAACCGTCTGTGCCTGCTTCAGGGCATTGAACCAGGCGCGTACCTTTGCACGAGAGCGCGGACTAGCCAGGTATCGAAAGTCGGGGTTAAGCCAATCCAGCGAGGGCCCTCCGTCCTTGGCGCTGACCACTTCCACCGTTTGGCCGGTCTGCAACGGCGTGTTTAGCGGCACCATTGACCCATCAACACGCGCGCCACGGCATCGATGGCCCAGGTTGGTATGCAGGGCATAGGCAAAGTCGACAGCAGTACCCCCAGCCGGGAGATCCACGATAGCCGCCTGCGGCGTAAACACATAAATCCGGTCTTCAAAGCCCGGCGCAGACTGGTCCACCGCTTCACGTTCCCAGGCCAGGAGCTGCTGGAGAACGGCCTTACGGGCCTGCGCAACCCGGTCCTCAAAGACGCCCGCGGCGGTCACGCCAGCGTAGCCCTGGCGCCCCGCCTCCTTGTAGGCCCAGTGGGCCGCAACCCCGAACTCGGCATGCTCGTGCATAGCTCGGGTACGGATTTGGACTTCCACAGCTCGCATCGACTCATCGAGCACCACAGTGTGCAGACTCTGATAGCCATTGGGCTTGGGCTTGACGATGTAATCGTCAAACTCGCCATCGACGGGCATGAAGCGCTCATGCACCCGTGCCAGCACCGCATAGCACTGCGGAATATCCTGCACGATCACCCGCATGGCCCGCACATCTGTGACCTGGCTGAAATCCAGCTGCTTGCCTCGCATCTTGCGCCAGATGCTGTAGAGATGTTTGGGTCGCCCCTGGACCTCCGCGCTAAGCACAAGGTCCGCCAGTTGATCCCGCAAGCGCTGGGCTAAGGCCTGCACGCCAGCCTCGCGCTCCACGCGCTTTTCGTCCAGCAGGTGGGCTATGGTGTGGTAGTCGTGCGGGTGCAGAAACCGAAACGAATAGTCCTCCAGTTCCCACTTGATCTGCCAAATCCCCAGGCGATTGGCTAAGGGCGCAAACACCTCCAGAGACTCGCGCGCAAGGGCCTGCGGACAGGCGCGCTTGGCACCCGCGTGCCAACGCAGCGTCTGCAAGCGCGAAGCCAAGCGCAACAGCACCACGCGCAAGTCCCGCGAGAAGGCCAGCAGCATCTTGCGCACGCGCTCGGTCTGTTGAGCGCGGTCGTCCGCACCCACCTGCGCTGTGCGCGCCGCGCGTTGAATCTGCACCAACTTGCGTGTGTGTGACACCATGGCGCCATAGCTGGCACCAAAAGCCCGCGCTATTACTTCATCGGGCTTTTGAATGAAATCCGCCGCATAGACCAGGAAGGCGGCCGCCTGTAGGCTTTGGGCGGCACCCAGCCCCGTCAAGATGGCGGCAACACCCTTCGAGTGGCCCCACGCGTCTTCTCCGGTGTCCAGAAGCCGGCCCTCCAACAGGGGCTGGGCGAACAAGCGAGCGCGTTGCACGTCGGTCAGCGCTGTCTGACTCAGGGGATCGGCCAGCGCCTCCGCCTGCTGTTGCAGGTCGGCCAGCGCCATGATGGGCAGTTCCAGTGTCCGCGACGAATCGTCTGGTGAGGCTTGCATCACATCAGGCCAGCAGAAATTCGCTCACCACTTGAACCTGGCCAGGCACCACCAGCGTGGGCGCGTGTCCAACGCCCTCAAATACCTCGATCCTAGCCTTGGGGCCGCGGCAAGCCATTTCATGAGCAGTGTCTGGGGTCACAAGGTCGCTCTGGCCCCCGCGCAGTAAAAGGGTGGGCGCCGTGATTCGATCCCAGGCTTGCCACAACTGAGCCTGCCCTGTATCGACGGCATCAAGATTCAGCCGCTTGAAGGGCTCAGCAATACCAGGGTCGTAGCGAAGCACCCAGCGATGGTCCGAATCCTGGCGCAGCTGCGGACGCGTCAGGGCATGCCACTGCTCCGTGGTGTGCGGTCCGAAGCCGGGTGTCAAGACTCGCAAGGCCTCGGCGGCTTCTTCAAAGGTATTCCATTGCCCAGGTTGGCTGACGTAATGGCCAATGCGCACCAGCGAAGCCAATTCCATGCGCGGGCCTACGTCGTTGAGCACCAGGCGCCGAATTGGGTTGTTCGGCAGGGAAGCCAAGCCCATGCCAATCAGGCCGCCCATGGAGGTCCCCAGCCAGTCCAGGGTCTGTGCGTTCAACCGTGCCAAGAGGGTGAGCATGTCCGCGATATAGGTGGGCACCGCGTACCCGTTGGGGTCGGGCAGCCAATCCGATTCGCCACGGCCCACCACGTCTGGGCACACGACCCTGTAGTGCCCACACAGGGCCTGGGCCAAAACGTCAAAGTCCCGGCCCTGTCGCGTGAGGCCGTGCACACACACCAGCACCTGCGGATTCAGCGGATCACCCCACTCCCAATACGCCATGCGGTGCAATCCGTGGGAGTTGAGGCACTGCACATGATGAAGGCGTGGGTGATCCATATCCGGTCTCTGGTCGGCAAGCTCAAAGCTGAGCGTTCGATAATCTCGCAGATGCTAACAAGGCCGGTTACGCGCCTAAAGGACATTTCCATATGTCGATCCAAGGAAAAGTAGCTCTGGTGACCGGATCCACCAGCGGGATTGGCTTGGGCATCGCACAGAGCCTGGCTCGCCGAGGAGCACACATGATGCTCAACGGCTTTGGTAATCCCCAGGCCGCGCTGGCTGCGGTGCAGGCCGTGGCTGCAGTCGGGGTGCAGGTGCGGCACCACGGCGCAGACATGAGCCAGCCCGATCAGATTGGGGATTTACTGGCTAGCACCGAGGGTGCGCTTGGACCGGTGGACATCCTGGTCAACAACGCTGGGATTCAGCACGTAGCGCCCATCGAAGACTTCCCAGTGGACCGCTGGGAGGCGGTAATCGCCATCAACCTCAGCTCGGCATTCCACACCACACGGTGGGTGCTCCCGGGCATGAGGCGCCGTAATTGGGGCCGCATCATCAACATCGCCTCGGCGCATGGCCTCGTGGCTTCGGCTAACAAGTCGGCCTACGTGGCAGCCAAACATGGGCTGGTCGGCATGACCAAGTCGGTCGCGCTAGAGACCGCCACCACCGGCATCACCGTCAATGCCATTTGTCCAGGATGGGTGCTGACGCCCTTGGTCCAAAAGCAGGTCGACGCTCGTGCCGCCGCCGAGCGCATCAGCCAGGATGATGCAAAGAAGGCCTTGTTGGCGGAGAAACAGCCCTCCTTGCAATTCACCACCCCCGAGCAGTTGGGTGAACTCGCTGTATTCCTGTGTTCTGAAGCCGCCTGTAACCTGCGTGGCGCTGCCATCAACGTGGACGGGGGCTGGGTAGCGCAGTAACCCACAGGGGAGCCTCGGCAGGTCCTCGCGCGAGCGGTCGCGGCTGCACCTTGACCCCGCACAGCTCTTTCAGAGCAGGCTGGTAGCAGACTGTTGCCTCAGGAGGCCGCGCCTGATGGCCTTTGCCCCGGATTTTTACAAGAGACATGGCAAAAAAAGCCATAGGCATACGACCGCAGCCTACATATGCAGGTGTGGCAGCTGCGCCGGGCATTTGGGGGACGATCCCTCACATCCACACTCCATCCAGGCCGTTTGGGAAGTGGGCTAGAGTTTTACCCCTGATGGACAGCCGGTGCCTGAACCAACAGGCATACCGCCCGGGCCTCGATAGCACGACCCTCACCGACCGGACCCATGCGCTCGGCCGTCTTGGCCTTGACATTGACGGCATGGACATCCACCCCCAGGCACAGGGCCAGGCTTTCGCGCATCTTGGGAATATGGCTTGCCAAATGAGGCGTTTGAGCCACCACGGTGCAGTCCACGTTGCTCACCCGCCAGCCGCGGGTTTGCACTTCCGTGCAGGCCTGTTGCAGCAAGCGCCTGGAGTCAGCACCCGCGTAAACAGGATCGGTGTCCGGGAAATGGACACCGATGTCACCCAAGCCAGCCGCACCTAACAGCGCATCGGTCACAGCATGCAGCAAAGCATCAGCATCGGAGTGGCCAAGCAAGCCCGCTGTGTGGGGAATATTCACGCCGGCCAGAATCAGCGGGCGCCCCGGTACCAGGGCGTGGATGTCCCAGCCTTCACCGATGCGCATGGTTGGGATGGTCATGCCCTGTAGCCCCTTTTCTTCATGAATCCGACATACCAGCCCGCGCGCGCTGCCGAAGCACCTGCCCTGCTCGCTCGAAGTCTTCAGGATAGGTCAGCTTGAAATTATCCGCCGGCCCTGGCACCAAGCGAGGCAGCGCGCCTACCCATTCAAGCGCGCTGGCTTCATCGGTGACCGGTGCGCCCGCAGCAGTGGCCCGCTCCAATGCTTGCCTCAAAGGGCCCAGCCGAAACATCTGCGGGGTTTGGGCAGCCCATAAGTTCTCCCGCGGCACCGTGACGTGCACGCGCTCCTGGGCATCGCTGCGCTTCAGGGTATCGGCAACCGGATGAGCGAGCAGACCTCCTACGGGGTCTGTTTCGCAAGCATCGATGAGAGCCCGTAAATCAGCTGGCTGAACCAGGCAACGAGCCGCGTCGTGCACCAGGACCCAGTCGTCTTCGCCAAGACCTTGGGCCGTCAACCCCTGAAGCCCGGCCAACACGCTGGCAGCCCGGGTTGCGCCGCCCAACGGCAGCACCTGCACGCGCGCCCGAACCGACGCCGGAACCGCTTCTTCAAACTCCGTGTCACCGGCTGACAGCACCACCGCAAGCCCGTCGAGTTCGCCGAGGTCCAGCAATTGCGCGAAGGGCAGCAAAGCCCAATGCACCACGCTGCGCGCGCCCAGCGCTACATACTGCTTGGGTCGATCGGCACCGGAACGGGCACCCCGACCCGCACAGGGTAAAAGCGCCACCCGCAGGGGACGTTGACGATTGGATCGCAGGGCTGTCCAGTCATTCATGCCGTGGATTCTAGAATCCGGTCCCACCATGCCCCTGAATGTTCCTGCGCTGGCCGTTGGCAAGCGCTTCACCCTGCCCCGACCGCAGGGCTCGGCCGACGCCATGCTGCTGGCCCGCCACGCGCAAGCCTGCCGGCTGCGGGGCCAAGTCTTGGTGGTGTTCACCGCAGAGCCCTCTGACGCACCCCGATTACAGGAGGAAATTGGCCTGTTCGCGCCGCATCTGCAGACGGCCCTGTTTCCCGATTGGGAGACCCTGCCGTATGACGGCTTCAGCCCGCACGAAGACCTGATTTCCGAGCGCCTGGCCACGCTGTGGCGGCTGCACTCCATACGCGATATCAACGTGCTGCTGCTGCCGGCCATCACGGCTTTGGGCCGATTGGCGCCGGCTTCGTTCCTGGCAAGCACCACCTTTGAGTTTCGCCAGAAGCAGCCCCTGGACGAGGTTGCGCTCAAGGCCCAACTGACGCTGGGCGGCTACCAGCATGTGAGCCAGGTCGTTTCGCCCGGCGAGTACGCAGTACGCGGTGGCCTCATCGACCTCTTCCCCATGGGGTCTGCTGTGCCCTACCGGGTGGATCTCTTCGACAACGAGGTCGACTCCATTCGTACCTTTGACCCCGATTCCCAGCGCAGCCTTTATCCGGTGCCAGAGGTGCGGCTGCTGCCCGGCCGGGAATTTCCAATGGACGACGCTGCACGGACGGCCTTTCGCGCCCGCTGGCGCGAGCGAATTGAGGGTGACCCCACCAAGGCGCGTGTCTACAAAGACGTTGGCCAAGGCATTGCCACGGCCGGCATTGAGTACTACCTGCCCCTGTTTTTCGACACCACGGCAACCATCTTCGACTACATGGGTGAGGCCAGCCAGGTGGTCCTGCATGGTGCGGTGGACGAGGCCTTGGAGCGCTTTTGGCACGATACGCGGGAACGGCATCGATTCCTCCAGCATGATGCCGAGCGGCCGATTCTCCCGCCGGAGGCCTTGTTCCAAAGGGCTGATGAGTTCTATGCCCGCACCCAGGCCCATGCCTGCCTGGCCCTTCGCGGCCAGGACCCGCTCGACTGGGTTCAAAAGCTGCCCGATGTAGCCATCGACCGGGGTGCCACCGAGCCGCTGGCGGCGCTGGAACGCCATCTGAAACAAGAGCGCAGCCGAGTTCTGATCATCGCCGAGAGTGAGGGGCGACGTGAAAGCCTTCTCGACCTGTTGCGCGAACACGGCCTGGCTGTACCAGCCTTTGGCAGCTTGGCCGAGTTCGAGTCGAGCGAAGAAGCCGCTGGCATTACAGCTGCTTCTTTGGCCGAGGGGTTTCGATGGTGCCGCGAAGACGGACTCTTGCCGCTGGACTTCATCACTGAAAGCGAACTGTTCTCGACCTCGCCCACCGCGCGACGCCGAAAGAAGCAGGAACAGGTCAGCAATATTGAGGCCCTGATCAAGGACTTGTCAGAACTGAAGGTGGGTGATCCGGTGGTGCATGCCAACCACGGCATTGGCCGCTACAAGGGCCTGGTCAACATCGACCTGTCAGGCGGTGCAGACGGTGGCGCTTCAGAGTTCTTGCACCTGGAATACGCTGAACAGGCCACGCTTTATGTACCGGTCTCGCAGCTGCAGTTGATCAGCCGCTACACCGGCGTGAGCGCCGAGGAAGCCCCGCTGCACCGGCTGGGTTCGGGCCAGTGGGAAAAGGCCAAGCGCAAGGCGGCAGAGCAGGTCCGTGACACGGCGGCCGAGCTGTTGAACCTGTACGCTCGACGTGCAGCCCGCCAAGGCCACTGCTTTCGGTTTTCAGCTACCGACTATGAAGCCTTTGCCACGAGCTTCGGCTTTGAGGAAACGGCCGACCAACGCGCAGCCATCCATGCCGTAATTCAAGATATGGTGAGTCCCCGGCCGATGGATCGTTTGATTTGCGGAGATGTGGGGTTTGGTAAGACCGAGGTTGCGCTGCGTGCAGCCTTTGTAGCCGTTACCGCAGGTAAACAGGTGGCGCTGCTGGCACCCACCACCTTGTTGGCTGAACAGCACTTTCAGATTATCAGCGACCGTTTCTCAAAGTGGCCGGTGAAGATCGCAGAAATGAGCCGCTTTCGAACCAGCAAGGAAATCAAGGCAGCTGCGGCGGGCCTTGCCGATGGGACGGTCGATATCGTGGTGGGCACCCACAAGCTTTTAAGCTCAGAGGTGCAGTTCAAACGCCTGGGACTTTTGATCATTGATGAGGAACACCGTTTTGGTGTGCGACACAAAGAGGCGATGAAGGCGCTGCGCTCTGAGGTGGATGTGCTGACCCTCACGGCCACGCCCATTCCCCGAACATTGGGAATGGCACTCGAGGGCCTGCGCGACCTTAGCGTGATTGCCACTGCACCGCAGCGACGTCTGGCTATCAAGACCTTCGTTCGCGCCGAAGGTAGCAGTACCATTCGAGAGGCGGTGCTGCGAGAGCTCAAACGGGGTGGTCAGGTCTACTTCCTGCATAACGAGGTTGAGACGATTGAGAACCGCCGCAGCAAACTCGCCGAGCTACTGCCCGAAGCGCGGATTGCCGTGGCCCACGGCCAGATGCCCGAGCGCGAGCTTGAGCGTGTCATGCGCGACTTTGTCGCGCAACGTCACAACCTGCTGCTGTGCTCAACCATCATCGAGACCGGGATTGACGTTCCCACGGCCAACACCATCGTGATCAGCCGCGCTGACAAGTTTGGCTTGGCGCAATTACACCAACTCCGCGGACGCGTGGGCCGCAGCCATCACCAGGCCTATGCCTACCTGCTGGTGCCGGATGTAGAAGGCCTGACAAAGCAAGCGGCCCAACGCCTGCAGGCCATCCAGGATATGGAGGAGCTGGGCAGCGGCTTCTACCTGGCCATGCACGACCTGGAGATCCGCGGCGCAGGTGAGGTGCTGGGCGAGAACCAGAGCGGCAACATGATGGAGGTGGGTTTCCAGCTTTACAACGAGATGCTGGCCGAGGCCGTCCGTTCCTTGAAAGCCGGCCGTGAGCCTGACCTGCTCAATCCCCTGGGCGGAATCTGGGGTGGTGGAACTGATGTCAACCTGCACGCACCGGCCCTGCTGCCAGACGCCTACTGCGGGGATGTGCACGCCCGGCTGAGCCTATACAAGCGACTGGCCACAGCGCGCGACGCTGCGCAACTGGACGCCCTACTAGAAGAAGTCACCGACCGCTTCGGCAAGCTCCCGGTACAGGGGCAGACGCTCTTTGACACGCACCGCCTTCGGGTGATGGCACAGACCTGGGGTGTGATCAAGATCGATGCCAGCCCACGCCTGGTTCACATCACCTTCAGGCCCAACCCCCCGGTGGATGCCCTGCGCATCATCGAAGTGGTGCAACGCCACCGCGACATCAAGTTGGCGGGCAACGACAAGCTGCGAATTGAGCGTTCAACCCAAAGTGCAGCCGAGCGCGCGCAAGTGGTGCGTGACACCCTGCGGGCCCTGGGTGCACCCAAAGCCGACTCTGCCCCAAAGACCCAAAACTCATTCGAATAACGAGCATGGTCCACGAACGCCTGACCTATCGCCCCGGTCTCACCATTCGAGAGCTGACACCGCCCCTGAACTTGGACCACTTCCGGCTGATCGCCTTCGACATGGATTCCACCCTAATCAACATCGAGTGTGTGGACGAGATCGCCGATGCCGCCGGCCGCAAGGCAGAGGTGGCAGCCATCACCGAGGCCGCCATGAGCGGCGAGATCGCCGACTACAAGGACAGCCTGCGCCGTAGGGTGGCCCTGCTGCGCGGGGTACCAGTGGCGGCGATGCAGGAGGTCCTGGAACATCGACTGCAACTCAACCCAGGTGCACAGCGTCTGGTGCAAACCTGCAAAGACCGGGGCCTGCGCACCCTGCTCGTCAGCGGAGGCTTCACCTACTTCACCGATGCCGTATGTGAGCGTTTGGGTATCGACGACTCCCGCAGCAATGTCTTGGAAGTAGTCCAAGGATGTCTCACCGGGCGAATGGTGGACCAGCACTGGGGCGATATCTGCGACGGGCAAGAGAAACGGCGAATGCTGTTGCAGAGCTGTCGACGCCTGGGAATACAGCTGCATCAGACTATTGCTTTTGGAGACGGGGCGAACGATCTTCCCATGATGGGGGTGGCCGGGCTTTCGGTGACGTACCACGCCAAACCCAAGGTGCGCGAACAGGCGCACGTGGCCATCGAAACAGGGGGGCTGGACCGGCTGCTGGAGTTGTTTGAGCCTTGAGGGCTCATGCCTTCAGCAGCGCCCACACCTTTTCCAGGCGCTTGGTGCTCACCGGCTGCGGTGTGCGCAATTCCTGAGCAAAAAGGCTGACCCGCAGCTCTTCCAGCAGCCACCGAAACGCTTCCAAGCGCTCATCCCGGCGACCCCGAAGCTCCACCAAACGGCGCAGCCAGCGCTGTTCCAAAGGCTTGAGCTCAGCCTGGCGTTGCAGATCGCGGGTAGGGTCGATGCGCTGTTTTTCCACCCGAAGCACGATGGCCTGGAGATAGCGCGGCAAGTGCTGCAACTGTAACCACGGCGTCTCGGACAGAAAGCGCTTGCCCAGCAGCCGCTGCATCTGGGCCTGGATGTCCTCATGTGCTTCTTTGGGTAACCGGGCATCGCGCACCTTGCGCAGGGCCGCCGTGTGCTCGGCTAAAACCTGGCCCGCCAAGCGCGCTACTTCCTGGGTCACCAGGTTCAGGCGAGGCCTGCCCTGCTCCACCAGCTTTACAAATGACGGTGCATTGGTGGGCAGGGCATCGACTAAAAAAGCCCGGTCCAGCGCCACCTGGATAATCTGCTCTCGCAGCTCCTGCTCGGTGCCCAACGGCATATAGGCCACCGCCATGCGCTGCAAGTCCGGAATATTCTTTTCGAGAAACTTCAACGGCTCCCGAAGCTGCAGGGCCAGCAAGCGACGCAGCCCCTGCCGGTGCAGCGGCTGTGCCTGATCAGGTTCATCAAACACCTCAATGCGCACCCCACTGCCCTGGTCCACGAGCGCGGGAAAGCCCACCAGCACCTGGCCCTTGCGTCGAATCTCCATCAGCTCGGGCAGTTCGGCAAAGTCCCAAGAGGTGTAAAGGGGGTCCTCAGCGGCCGGCCCGGAAACAGGGCCCCGGGACTCTGTCTCGGGTGCAGACGCGGCCTGCTGCGCGGGCCGTGTGGCACCACTGGGCTTAGACCCCGCATCGGCTTGCCCCCCGGCGACGGTAGCCTTGCTGCGCCCTTTGTCCGAGGCCACGCCCGAGGGGGGCTGTTCGCGACGCTGCAACGCCGCCAGTGCTTGAAAGGCACCCCTGGCCTGCGTGCCCCACTCGGCCTTCAGTGAGGGTGCATGGCGCCCCATACCCAGCTGGCGCCCATGCTCATCGACCACCCGCAGGTTCATCAATAGATGGGGCGGCAACTGCTCCAACTTGAAGTCCTCCTTTTGCACCGGCAGTTGGGTGCGTTCGCGCACCGCCTTGAGCAGGGTATCCATCAAGGAGCCATCAGCAAAGGCTGTCAACTCACAGAACTCCGCGGCGAATTCAGGTAGGGGTACCAAGCGAGAACGCGGCTTCTGGTGCAGAGTTTTGCACAGCACCTGCACCTTGTCCTTGAGCATGCCGGGCACCAGCCACTCGCACCGTGCCTCCTGCACCTGGTTGAGGGCATACAGGGGCACGGTGACCGTGACGCCGTCGCACGCATCACCCGGTTCGTGCAAGTAGCTGGCGGTGCAGTCCACACCACCGAGCCGCACCACCTTGGGAAAGGCCTGCGTGGTGATACCAGCGGCTTCGTGCCGCATCAACTCCTCGGGCCTGAGCTTGAGTACATCCGCTTGTTGGCCGCGCGCCAAGCGGTACCAATGCTCCAGGCTGGCCGTGCTGCAGACCTCGGCACCCAAATGCTTGCTGTAATAGGCTTCAATCAGTGCTTCATCCACCAGCAGGTCTTGCCTTCGAGACTTGTGCTCTAGGGCTTCAACCGACCGAATGGCCCTGCGGTTGTGCGGCAAGAAGGCGAAGCGCTGATCCCAATCGGGGGGCACATCTCCTTGCACCAATGCTTCACGGATGAAGACTTCGCGCGCCACTGCGGGGTCCACGTTGGAAAAACTCACCCGGCGGTTGGCATACACCAGCAGGCCGTAAATCATTCCCCGCTCCAGCGCGACCACTTCGCCGGCCTTGCGTTCCCAATGAGGCTCCCGCAGTTGCTTCTTGATCAGGTGTGCGCCCACCTCGGTTATCCATGCGGGCTCGATTGCGGCGATGCCGCGCCCAAACAATCGGGTGGTCTCCACCAGTTCGGCCACCATGATCCAGCGCCCGGGCTTTCTGCTGAGGTGGACGCCCGGATGGCGCCAGAACTTGATACCACGCGCACCCTGGTAATGCTCGTCATCATCAGATTTAAGGCCGACGTTGCCCAGTAGGCCGGTCAACAGGGACCGGTGTAACTCCTCGTAGCCAGCTGCTGAAGAGTTCAGGCGCCAACCATGCTCAGCCACCACCGTATGCAACTGGGCATGTATATCGCGCCACTCGCGCACCCGACGAGGGTTGATGAACTGCTCACGCAGCCGAGCCTCCTGCTGACGATTTGACAGCTTGTGCGTAGCCTGTACGGCGCCATGGCCACGCCCGTCTTCGATCCACTGCCATAAGCGCAGTGTGCCCATGAACTCCGAGCGTTCGTCGTCGAAAGGTTTGTGCTGGGCATCAGCAGCCGCTTGCGATTCCAGCGGACGGTCACGCACATCCTGGCAGCTCATGGCGCTAGCAATCACCAACATCTCGGTGAGGCAACCCCGCTCGCGCGCGGCCAGGATCATTCGGCCGATCTTGGGGTCTAAGGGCAAGCGTGCCAGTTCAAGTCCCAGCCTGGTCAGGGCCATTTGCTCGTCGACTGCATCCAACTCTGCCAGAAGTGCATAGCCGTCGGCGATGGCCTTGCGTGGCGGCGCCTGCAGAAAGGGGAAGTCCTCCACCTCGCCCAGACCAAGGCTCTTCATCCGCAAAATGACACTGGCCAGAGAGCTGCGCAATATCTCTGGGTCGGTGAAGGCCGGCCGAGATGCAAAGCCGGCCTCGTCGTACAGCCGAATGCAAACGCCCGCGGCGATACGGCCGCAGCGCCCAGCCCGTTGGTTGGCTGCAGCTTGGCTGATGGGCTCCACCTGCAGCTGTTCCACTTTATGGCGGTAGCTGTAGCGCTTCACCCGGGCAGTGCCGGCGTCCACCACAAAGCGGATGCCCGGTACGGTCAATGAAGTTTCCGCTACGTTGGTGGACAGCACAATGCGCCGCCCATTGCTGGGCGAAAACACCCGGTCCTGCTCGGCCTGGCCCAGGCGGGCAAACAAGGGCAGTATGTCGGCACTTCGCAGCACTGGGTGCGGCGCGAAGTGCTTGCGCAAGTGGTCCGCAGCCTCCCGGATCTCTCGCTCGCCGGGCAAAAACACCAAGATATCGCCGCCCTGTGCTCCGCCACGCCACAGCTCGTCCACCGCATCTGCGATGGCGTCCTGCAAGTCGCAGTCTTTGGACTCTTCAAACGGTCTCCAGCGAAGTTCCACCGGATAGGTGCGTCCACTGACCGTTAACACCGGCGCTGGTCCACCAGCACTGGCAAAGTGCTGCGAAAAACGCTCAGCATCAATAGTGGCTGAAGTGACGATCAGCTTCAGATCAGGTCGCTGCGGCAAGATCTGCCGCAGATGGCCCAGGAGGAAGTCAATGTTAAGGCTGCGCTCGTGCGCCTCGTCAACGATGATCGTGTCGTAAGCGCGCAGCAGCGGGTCGCCTTGCGCTTCAGCCAGCAAAATTCCATCGGTCATTAGCTTGACGCGCGCACCCGGTTGCAGCCGGTCCTGGAACCGCACCTTGTAGCCCACGACGGCGCCCAGCGGGGTCTGCAGCTCCTCGGCAATGCGTTTGGCCACGCTGGAGGCCGCGATGCGCCGGGGCTGGGTATGCCCGATCAGCCTGGGCCGCTCGCCGGGAGTGCGCGGCGCAGCGCGGCCCAGAGCCAGCGCCATTTTGGGCAGCTGAGTGGTCTTGCCCGATCCGGTCTCGCCGGACACGATCAGCACCTGGTGGGCTTGCAAGGCCTTCATGATTTCCTGGCGCCGCTGGCTGACCGGCAGGGCCTCAGGAAACTCAAGGTGCAGCGCAGTGGCGCTTTGGGCTTCGGTACTCATGGATAGGCGCGTGATTATCCGGCTTGCTGCGGCACAATCCCGCTGCAATCCACACGCTCATGAACCTCGTCTTCCCTCACACCTTTGTCCCCTGGTTTCGCTCGGTGGCGCCCTATATTCACGCCTACCGCGGGGAAACCTTTGTGGTGGCCGTGGTCGGCGAAATGATCGCCGCTGGCAAGCTCAACCTTTTTGTGCAGGATTTGGCTATCTTGCACGCCATGGGCATCAAGATTGTTCTGGTGCACGGCTTTAGGCCGCAGGTCAGCGAACAATTGCGCGCAAAGGGTCACCCCGAGCGCTTCAGCCAGGGACTGCGGGTCACCGACGCCACAGCGCTGGACGCTGCGCAGGAAGCCGCCGGGCAACTGCGCTTTGAAATTGAAGCGGCATTTTCTCAGGGGCTGCCCAACACGCCGATGGCCAACGCCACGGTTCGCGTGATTTCTGGTAACTTCCTCACGGCACAGCCTGTGGGCGTGGTCGAAGGGGTCGATTTCATGCACAGCGGGGTGGTGCGCAAGGTCGATGCGCCGGCCATTCGGCGCGCCATCGACACCGGTACTATCGTGCTGCTTTCGCCCTTCGGCTTCTCACCCACAGGCGAAGCGTTCAATCTGGCGATGGAAGACGTAGCCACGGCCACCGCTATTGCGCTGCAGGCCGACAAACTTATTTTCATCACCGAAGTACCCGGGATCCGTGAGGTATTCGACGATGCGGAAAGCCCCATAGACACCGAACTGACACTGGCCGACGCGAAAAGGATATTGGGCAGACTGCCCCCCCCTACCCACCCTACAGACACTGCCTTTTATTTGCAGCACTGTGTCAAGGCCTGCGAGGCCGGCGTGGAACGGTCTCATATCTTGCCGTATTCCGTAGATGGCGCCTTGTTGATGGAGGTGTATACCCACGATGGAATTGGCACCATGGTGGTTGATGAGAAGCTTGAAAGCCTGCGCGAGGCGCTTGCTGACGACGTCGGCGGGATCTTGAAACTGATCGAACCCTTCGAGCAGGACGGCACCCTCGTGCGGCGGGAACGCCATGAAATCGAGCGTGACCTTGCCAACTACACCGTTATTGAGCATGACGGTGTGATATTCGGTTGCGCCGCGCTATATCCCTATACCGAGGCCCACACGGCCGAAATGGCGGCATTGACAGTCAGCCCAGAGGTGCAAGGCCAAGGTGATGGCGACCGTCTGCTCAAGCGCATTGAGCAGCGGGCCCGCGCCATGGGTCTGACCAGCCTGTTTGTTTTGACCACGCGCACCATGCATTGGTTCATCAAACGCGGGTTTCAGCAGGTAGACCCCGAGTGGCTGCCCGAGGGCCGCAAGCGCAAATACAACTGGGACCGCCGCTCGGTGGTGCTGGTTAAGAAACTCAGTTCCTGACCTTTTTAGGAGTAGCCATGCCCCGCATGATCCATTGCAGTCACCTCAAAAAAGAGGCCGAAGGCCTTGATTTCGCTCCCTACCCGGGTGAATTGGGCAAGCGTATATACGAAAACATCAGCAAGGAGGCCTTCGAGCAGTGGAAGCGCCACCAGACAATGCTGGTCAACGAAAACCGCCTCAATCTTGCAGACCTGCGTGCCAGGCAATACCTTGCTCGTCAAATGGAACAGTATTTCTTCGGTAATGGCGGGGACCAACCCGCCGGCTACGTTCCACCCGCCGCTTAATGCCCTGAGCCAAGGTATCTGAGGAAATACACGCAGGAAGATCGCCCAATAACCCCACACGGGGTAATTGAGCGATCGCGAGTTGGTATATGGGTTATATTAAGAATCAGCGTGTAACTCTTTAGGAGAATTTTTTGAGCACATTACAGGATCTGTTGGCACAAAAGGCCGATCTTGAGCGCAAGATACGGGAGACTCAGCGCAATGAACGTCAAACGGCCATCGACAAGGTTCGGGCTCTGATGGCCGAATTCGGCTTGTCCGTTGAAGACCTGGGTGGTAAGGCCTCTGGCGCAGGTCGCAAGAAGGCTGCAGACGGTACCCGCAAGGCTGCGGTGAAGTACCGCGACGCGGCCGGCAACACCTGGTCTGGCCGAGGCCTGCAGCCCCGCTGGCTCAAGGAGGCCCTGGCCAAGGGCAAGACACTGTCAAACTTCGCCGTTTAAGGCAATTGCGCCGGTCGGCGGCGTCCGCCCGGTCACCGGCAGAGTTTGCTACCCACCAACGGCTCCTTCGGGAGCCGTTTTCCTTTTGCGTTTGCCCTCCCATGAACATACGCCGCGTCCCGCTAGACTGCACGCCATGATTCCAAGTGGTTTCATACAAGACCTGATGACCCGCGTGGACGTGGTTGAGGTGGTTGGGCGCCACGTGGAATTGAAGAAGGCGGGCATCAACCACAAGGGACTGTGTCCCTTTCATGGCGAGAAGACCCCAAGCTTCATCGTCAGCCCCACGCGCCAAACCTATCACTGCTTTGGCTGTGGGGTGCATGGGGACGCCCTGAGCTTTCTAACGGAGTTCGTCGGCCTGGGCTTCGTAGAGGCGGTACAGGAACTGGCCCAACAGGTGGGCATGACGGTACCCGATGATGAACGCTCAGTCGAGGAACAGAAAGCCCATGCGGTGCGGCGCAAAGAGGCCATCGCGCTGACCGACCTGATGAGTCAGGCCGCATCCCATTACCGCCAGCAACTGAAGCAAAGCCCGGAAGCGGTGTCCTACCTCAAGCGGCGCGGCCTGACCGGCGAGGTGGCCAAGCAATTCGGTATCGGCTACAGCGCCGACCGTTGGCAAGGCTTGGCCAGTGCCTTTGCCGCCTATGACAACCCCAAGTTGGAAGAAGCTGGGCTGGTGATCGTTAACGACAGCGGAACCCCGAAGGAAAGGCGCTATGACCGGTTTCGCCACCGAATTATGTTTCCGATCCGTTCGGTGCAAGGCGAGGTGATCGGCTTCGGCGGCCGGGTGTTAGATGCCGGGGAACCAAAATACCTGAATTCACCTGAGACCCCGGTCTTCAGCAAGGGCCGAGAGCTCTACGGCTTGTACGAAGCACGTACAGCCATTCGTAAAGCGGGCTACGCCTTGGTGGTGGAGGGCTATATGGACGTGGTAGCCCTTGCGCAGTGGGGCATGGGCCATGCCGTGGCCACCTTGGGGACGGCCTGCACCGAAGACCATGTACGACGCCTCCTGCGTTTTACCGACAGCATCGTGTTCAGCTTCGACGGGGATGCAGCCGGCCGCAAGGCCGCCGCCCGCGCATTGGAGGCATGCCTGCCACACGCTGGCGACACCCGAAGCATTCGCTTCTTGTTCCTACCAGCAGAGCATGACCCCGACAGCTTCATTCGTGAGCACGGTGCGCCCGCCTTTGAACAAGCCGTGGCACAGGCCGTTCCGCTGTCCCGACAGATGCTGACCATGGCGGGGCAGGGCTGTGAGATGGACACGCCGGAGGGTCGGGCTCGGTTTGTCCACCAGGCGCATCCGCTTTGGAGCGCACTGCCTGGCGGTGCCCTGCAACGCCAAATGCTGCAGGCCTTCGCACGAGCGGCCTCATTGCCCGTCCAGGAACTGTCAACGTTGTGGAGCGCTTTGGCGCTTGCCCATGGTGCTGGAAATGCCCCATATTCAAGCGCCTTGAGATCTGAGGGTTACGCAGCTTTCGGCCCCGCGCCCTCCGCTTACGGCAGGATATCCACAACCGGTGTAGCTTCAAGCTTGGCATCGTCGCCGCCGGGTGCCAGCAGCAGTGGCCGCCAAAGGCGGCCCTCGTGGGCTGAGCGCCAGGCCATGGCCGACCCCATGCGCCGTGGCGCTGCGCCCCCTGCTCTGCGCCGTGCCCCCCGAAGCCCCGCCGATTGGGTGACCCGCCTCTTGGTTTTGCAATCGGACTGGTGGGGCCGCCTCAGCGCAGAGGACTTGGATATGCTCAACCGTCTTTCCGCCCCCCACGCGCTCTTGCTGGCATGGTTGGAACGCGACCTCGAAGAACATGGCCCGCGGCCATGGGCCGCCCTGCAGTTGGCGCTGCAAGACTCGCCCGAGTTGAGCCGAGCCTGGCAGCAGCTGCAGCACCCTCCAAGCGATGAACCCGACCTAACATGGGACAGCCTGCGCCGCGCCTTGGACCAACTGCACCTGGATCGCTTGCAGCATCAGCAGACCGAGTTGGCCGCACGAGCCTCGCATGACCCACTCGCGCTGGCGGACTACCAGCAGGTGTTCGAGCGCTGGAAGGCCCTCAAAGCTTCATTGGCAGCCTCGGCTTCCGACAGCGAAGCCTGAACCGATCGGGTATAATCCAACCAAGCGCAATGAGCTGCGGCCAGCCGCGCCGCTCGACCCCAGCCTCGGCACCTCGCGCTTGAACATTTACAAGCAACTCGAGGCCTCCGCTCATGGTGGCCCGCACCCCGCATTTTCGTCCTCAAGACCCATGACCGCCAAAAAAGCTGCCTCATCCGCGCCCAAAGCCGCAAGCAAGCCCCCCGCAAAGTCGATGAGCGCGGCTAACAAGTCTGCCGCCAAATCCGAGCGCAAGGGTAACCTTAAGGCTGTCAAAGTCACAACCAAACCCGCTGCCAAGCCTTCTATCAAGCCGTCTGCCAAGCCATCTGCCAAGCCATCTGCCAAGCCATCTGCCAAGCCGTCTGCCAAAGCCGCTGTGAAGGCCGGCCAATCGGCCAGGGGTTCAGAGGGCAGTACCAAGGCTGCTGCGCTAGCTCAGAAGACCGAGCCCAAGCCCGGCGCCAAAGCGCCGGCTACTGCAGTCAAGCGCCCAGCGGTCAAGACCAGCCCGACCAAGGCCGCATCGCCGTCGAAAGCAGCGCCCCAAAAGGCAGCAAGCCCGGCCGCCGTGCCCAAGCCCGCCGCCAATAAGGCCCCCGACAAGCCCGCTGCCAAGGGCACTGCAACCAAGCTACCGGTCAAGGCCAAGGCCGAGGCTGCAGTGGTCGTAGAAGACTTTTCTGATGTCGAGGCTGAGCACGAGGGCGAGCCCGACCCGGAAACCGCTGCGGCTGACGCTGACGCCGAGGAGCGCGCCAAGGCCAAACCCCTGCGGATGAAGGTCAGCCGCGCCAAAGAGCGCGCGCTGATGCGCGAGTTTGGTCTGGATGAAACCGCCCTGACCGAGGAGGAGGTCAACAAACGCCGGCTTGAGCTCAAGGCTCTTATCAAGATGGGCAAGAAAGACGGCTACCTCACCCATCAGCAAATCAGCGACCACCTGCCCGAGAAGCTGGTGGAAAACGAAATCCTTGAGGCGATCGTGTCTATGCTCAATGACATGGGCATCGCGGTCTATGAGCAGGCCCCCGATGCAGCCTTGGTGCTGATCGAAGGTGGCAACGCTGCAACTGCCACCGAGGAAGAGGCCGAAGAAGCCGCCGAGGCCGCGCTGTCCACCGTCGACTCAGAATTCGGCCGCACCACCGATCCGGTGCGCATGTACATGCGCGAAATGGGTACCGTCGAGTTGCTTACCCGTGAAGGTGAAATTGAAATCGCCAAGCGCATCGAAGGCGGCTTGCAAGCGATGATGGTGGCCATCTCTGCATCGCCTACCACGATTGCCGAAATCCTGGCCATGGCCGACAAGATCGCGGCCGGCGAAGTCCAGATCTCCGAAGTGGTTGATGGCTTCGTGGCTGCAGACGAAGCCGACGACTATGTGGCCGAGGAAGACTTCGACGAATTCGACGAAGAGGACGACGATGATGGCGCTGGCGGCTCCAAAGCCCTGACCAAGAAGCTTGAAGAACTCAAGAACGCAGCCCTTGTGAAGTTCGCCGTGTTGCGGGTGCAGTTTGACAAGATGCGCAAAGCCTACGAAAAGGAAGGCTACAAGTCGCCGGCCTACAACAAGTCCCAAGGCGGTGTGAGCGAAGTGATCATGAGTATCCGCTTCACCGTCAAGACCATTGAGCGTCTGTGCAACATCCTGCGCCAGCAGGTCGACGACGTACGCCGCTACGAGCGTGAACTACGCAAGATCGCGGTGGAAAAGTGCGGCATGCCGCAGGACCACTTCATCAAGACCTTTCCAGCCAACATCCTCAACTTGAAGTGGGCAGAGAAAGAGGCCTCTTCGGGTAAGCCCTACTCGGCTGTGCTCAGCCGCAATCTGCCGGCTATACAAGAGTTGCAGCAAAAGCTGATCGATTTGCAGTCACGGGCTGTGGTACCGCTGGACGACCTCAAGGACATCAATAGGCAGATGAATGGGGGCGAACGGGCCAGCCGTGAAGCCAAAAAGGAGATGATCGAGGCCAACCTGCGTCTGGTGATCTCCATTGCGAAGAAGTACACCAATCGAGGCCTGCAGTTTCTCGACCTGATCCAGGAAGGCAATATTGGTCTGATGAAGGCGGTAGACAAATTCGAATACCGCCGTGGCTACAAGTTCTCCACTTATGCCACCTGGTGGATCCGACAGGCCATCACACGCTCTATTGCCGATCAAGCACGAACCATCCGGATCCCGGTGCACATGATCGAAACTATCAACAAGATGAACCGCATTTCGCGCCAGCACCTACAGGAGTTTGGCTTCGAACCCGACGCCCCAACGCTGGCCGAGAAGATGGAGATGCCCGAGGACAAGGTTCGCAAGATCATGAAGATCGCCAAGGAGCCGATCTCCATGGAAACCCCCATCGGCGACGACGACGATTCCCACCTGGGTGACTTCATCGAGGACACCAACAACGTTGCACCGATGGACGCTGCGATGCAAGCGGGCTTGCGCGACGTGGTCAAGGACATCCTGGACAGCCTCACGCCTCGCGAGGCCAAGGTACTGCGCATGCGATTTGGCATTGAGATGCAAAACGACCATACGCTGGAAGAGGTGGGCAAGCAGTTCGATGTAACCCGCGAACGCATCCGCCAGATCGAAGCCAAGGCCATCCGCAAGCTCAAGCACCCCACCCGCAGCGACAAGCTGCGCACCTACCTCGATAACATCTAAGCCGAACTGCCACCTCCCGCATGGGCGGCCCTGCGGTGCCCCAAAACCCCAGGCCCAACGCTGCGGGCAACCCCTCACGAAGCACCTGGATACCAGGGCCTGAGCAGCCCGACAGCGCCGGGGTGCCCGACAATAGCGGTTCATGACCTTCCAAACCGAACCAGCCTACCGCCACGGCAGTGCCAGCAGTACCGCCGTGCTGTTGGTTAATCTCGGTACCCCAGATGCCCCTACCGCGCCTGCCTTGAGGCGCTACCTCGCCGAGTTCCTCAGTGACCCTCGCGTGGTGGAGATCCCCGCGTTGGTGTGGAAGCCACTGCTGCACGGCATCATCCTACAAGTACGCCCCGCAAAGTCTGCGGCCAAGTACGCCAGCATCTGGACGCCCCAAGGCTCGCCGCTGGCCCACTGGACGCAAGAACAAGCCCGCCTGCTCGACCAAGCCTTGGGCGCTCGGGGCCTGGGCGTCACAGTTCGGCACGCCATGCGCTACGGCAATCCTTCGGTAGCCTCTGTGCTGGACGACCTCAAGGCTGGCGGGGTACAGCGGATCTTGGTGCTGCCCTTGTATCCCCAATACGCGGCGGCCACCACCGCCAGTGCGCAGGACGCTGTCATGGCCTGGTCCGCGCGACAACGACGGATGCCGGAGTGGCGATTCGTGAACCATTACCACGACCATCCGGGCTACATCCAGGCCTTGGCTGGCAAGGTTCGGCGGCACTGGGCACAAACCAGTCGCAGCCAGAAGTTACTGCTGAGCTTCCACGGCGTTCCCGAGCGTTCCTTGCATCTGGGTGACCCCTACCACTGTGAGTGCTACAAGACCGCGCGACTGCTGCGCCAGGCCCTGGACATGCCCGAATCTGAAGTGGTGGTCACCTTCCAAAGCCGCTTTGGCAAGGCCAAGTGGCTTGAACCCTACACCGAACCCACGCTTGTTCGGCTGGCACAGGAAGGCTGCGAGCGGATTGATGTGATGTGCCCGGGCTTCACGGGCGACTGCCTGGAGACGTTGGAAGAAATCGCCCAAGAGGCCCAACACGCTTTCTTGGATGCAGGCGGAAAGACCTTCCACTACATCACTTGCCTCAACGACGAGCCGGCTTGGGTTGAGGCCCTGGCTGGCATTGCCGAACAGCACCTGCAGGGTTGGCCTGTACTGACCGGTCTTGCGGACGGCAGCCGGGCGGTGGCCGAAAGCCACACCCAGCGCAGTCTCGCCCTGGGCCTTGGCGCGCGGGATTGATGGGCCGGACAAGGCCAGACACCCGTCACTCCACGGAAGGGGTGGCCGAGACCGCAGCGCCGTTGCGATGCCGGCTGGACAAATGGCTGTGGGCGGCGCGCATTTATAAGTCCCGAGCCTTGGCGCTGGAGGCTATCGAGCGCAAACGGGTGTGGGTGGCTGGCAATCCGGCCAAGCCTGCGCGCGAAGTACGCCCAGGCAATGAGATCGAGATCCGTGAACCCGGCGGCCTGGTCCGTACAGTTCGCGTGCTGGGCTTGAGCACGGTTCGAGGCCCAGCACCGGTGGCACAGGGCCTGTATGCAGAAACCGAAGCCAGCCTCCTGGCGCGAGAGCAAGCCCAACAGCTCAGGCGCATGGGCGTTGAGCCAGGGCTCAGCCAAACCGCCGGCCGCCCAACAAAACGCGACGGGCGTGAACTCCGCGAATGGGACCGCTGGAGCGCACGCTGGGACGACACCAGCCCCTCTTGAAATCGTGGGCAGCGTCCCCAAATACCCAGTCGAAGTATGTGGAACCGGAGAATCCGCTTCCACCAAGTCCAGAGCCCGCCCCGTTTGAAGCCGGCCGTTGGCCAGCATTGTCCGTTCATCCTCTGCTTTTGAGCGCCCATCCACACCGAACAGCATGAGCACTGCGCAAGACCCCCATGCGGCAACGTCCGTCGAACCCGCCAATACCCCCATCGCAGAGGCCGCTGCCGAGTCCGCAGGCGCTCTATCGCCCGAGCAACAGCTGACCGAACTGCAGGTCCGCCATACCGAAGTGTCTGATGCCTATCTGCGCGCCAAGGCCGAGGTAGAGAACATTCGCCGTCGCGCCGAGGAAGACGTCAGCAAGGCCCGCAAGTTTGCAGTGGAGTCTTTTGCCGAAAGCCTGCTGCCGGTTCGCGACAGCCTGGAGGCTGCCGTTGCGATACCCGAGGCCACCGCGCAGCAGATGCTTGAGGGTGTCAACGCCACGCTGCGACAACTGGCCTCAGCCTTGGAGCGACACAAGGTGCTGGAGATCAACCCACCGGCGGGTACCAAGTTCGACCCCCACCATCACCAGGCCATCAGCATGGTGCCGGCTGAGCAGGAAGCCAACACCGTGGTTGCCGTGTTGCAAAAAGGTTATCTGATCGCCGATCGCGTTCTGCGGCCAGCTCTGGTGACCGTGGCTGCACCCCGTTAAACGCCCTCAGGCCCAGCGAACGCCCGTCCCTGGAGCACCCAGCTTGGCCGCTTGCTACAGGGCTTGAAACCACCACAAACGCCCCTACGTTTGAGAGATACATGAAATTCAGCCGCTGAGCGCGGCCCCCGACCACAAGGAGCCATCATGGGAAAGATCATCGGCATTGACCTGGGCACGACCAATTCGTGCGTTTCCGTCATGGAAGGCAACACCACCCGAGTGATTGAGAACAGCGAGGGTGCACGAACCACGCCGTCGATCATCGCCTACCAAGAGGATGGCGAAATTCTGGTTGGTGCCTCGGCCAAGCGCCAGGCGGTCACCAATCCGCGTAACACGCTGTATGCAGTCAAGCGCCTGATTGGCCGCAAATTCACCGAAAAGGAAGTTCAGAAAGACATCGACCTGATGCCTTACACCATCAGCGCAGCCGACAACGGCGACGCCTGGGTGGAGGTACGCAGCAAGAAGCTGGCGCCACCGCAGATCAGTGCCGAAGTGCTGCGCAAGATGAAAAAGACAGCCGAGGACTACCTGGGCGAGGAAGTCACCGAGGCCGTGATCACCGTGCCAGCCTACTTCAACGACAGCCAGCGCCAAGCCACCAAGGACGCCGGTCGCATTGCTGGCCTGGACGTCAAGCGCATCATCAACGAGCCCACCGCAGCCGCCCTAGCCTTCGGTCTTGACAAGGGCGGCAAGGGCGACCGCAAGATCGCGGTGTACGACCTGGGCGGCGGCACCTTCGACATCTCCATCATCGAGATCGCCGATGTCGACGGTGAAATGCAGTTCGAAGTGCTGTCCACCAATGGCGACACCTTTCTGGGCGGTGAAGACTTCGATCAGCGCATCATCGACTACATCATCGCCGAGTTCAAAAAGGATCAAGCTGTTGACCTCACCAAGGACGTGCTTGCCCTGCAGCGCCTGAAGGAAGCCGCGGAGAAGGCCAAGATCGAGCTCTCCTCCTCGTCGGGTACCGATGTGAACCTTCCCTACATCACGGCAGACGCCACCGGCCCAAAGCACCTGAACATCAAGCTCACCCGGGCCAAGCTGGAAAGCCTGGTTGACGAACTCATCGAACGTACCATCGATCCCTGTCGCACCGCCATCAAGGATGCGGGCGTGAAGATAAGCGACATCGATGACGTCATCCTGGTGGGCGGTATGACCCGCATGCCCAAGGTGCAGGATAAGGTCAAGGAGTTCTTCAGCAAAGACCCACGTAAGGACGTAAACCCCGATGAGGCGGTGGCTGTGGGCGCAGCCATCCAGGGTCAGGTGCTGTCGGGTGACCGCAAAGACGTATTACTGCTGGACGTGACTCCGCTGAGCCTGGGCATCGAGACCCTGGGCAGCGTGATGACCAAGATGATCAAGAAGAACACGACCATCCCGACCAAGTTCGCCCAAACCTTCTCCACCGCTGATGACAACCAGCCGGCCGTGACGATCAAGGTTTTCCAAGGCGAACGCGAGATGGCCACAGGCAATAAATCTTTGGGCGAGTTCAACCTCGAAGGCATTCCCCCCGCCCCGCGCGGCACACCTCAGATTGAGGTGACCTTTGACATCGACGCCAACGGTATCCTGCATGTATCGGCAAAGGACAAGGGCACGGGCAAGGAAAACAAGATCACCATCAAGGCCAACTCTGGTTTGTCGGAAGACGAGATCCAGAACATGGTCAAGGACGCCGAACTCAATGCAGCTGAAGACAAGAAGAAGCTGGAGCTGGTGCAGGCCCGCAACAGCGGCGAGGCCATGGTGCACTCGGTCAAGAAGAGCTTGGGTGAGCACGGTGACAAGCTTGATGCTGGCGAAAAGGACAAGATTGAAGCAGCAGTGAAAGAGCTTGAAGAAGCCCTTAAGGCTGAGGACAAAGCCGCCATCGAAGCCAAGACAGAAGCCTTGATGACTGCCAGCCAAAAGCTCGGCGAGAAGGTTTACGCCGAGGCCCAAGCCGCCGCGGGTGCGGCCGGTGCAGCGGAAGCCGCCGCTACTGGGGCCGGTGGCGCCGCAGGTGCAACTCCAGGTGGCGCATCAAGTGCCAAGCCGGCCGACGACAATGTCGTGGACGCCGAGTTCAAGGAAGTCAAGAAGTGATGCTAGGGGTGCGGCATGGCCGACACCCCTCGCGCCGCGTGAGGGCCGTCTGCATCCACAGCGGCCCACGCGGCTTTTGAGTTCATAGAGCCAGGAAAAGCCCGGATGGCCACGAAGCGCGACTACTACGAGATTCTGGACGTCCCCAAGAACGCCAGCGACGAGGACATCAAGAAGGCCTATCGCAAGCTGGCAATGAAGTACCACCCTGACCGTAACCAGGGCGACGGTGCCAAGAAGGCAGAGGAGAAGTTCAAGGAGGCCAAAGAGGCCTACGAGATACTCTCTGACCCCAAGAAACGCGCGGCCTACGATCAGTTCGGCCATGCCGGGGTAGATCCCAACATGGGGGGCGCACGTGGCGGCCCTGGTGGCGAAGGCTTTGGGGGCTTTGCAGAGGCCTTCGGCGACATCTTCGGTGATATCTTCGGCGCCCAAGGTGGTCGCCGTGGCGGCGGCCAGCAGGTGTACCGTGGCTCTGATCTATCCTATGCCACTGAAATCAGCCTGGAAGAGGCCGCGGCGGGTAAGGACACACAAATTCGCATCCCCAGTTGGGAAACCTGCGAAACCTGCAACGGCAGCGGCGCCAAGCCTGGAACCAGTCCCAAGGTCTGTACCAGCTGTAACGGCTCAGGTACGGTTCACATACGCCAGGGCTTTTTCAGCATCCAGCAGACCTGCCCCCAATGCCGCGGTGCAGGCAAGGTGATCCTCGACCCCTGCACCAGCTGCAACGGCGCGGGCAAGCTCAAGAAACAAAAGACCCTGGAAGTGCGCATCCCCGCCGGAATTGCGGAGGGCATGCGCATCCGGTCGGTGGGCAATGGCGAGCCGGGCGTCAACGGTGGACCACCCGGCGACTTGTATATTGAGATCCGTATCAAGGCGCACGATATCTTCGAGCGCGATGGCGACGATCTGCATTGCAACATACCGGTTTCCATGACAATGGCAGCACTCGGCGGAACGATGGGAGTGCCCACCCTGGGTGGCAAGGCTGAGATCGACTTGCCCGAGGGAACCCAACATGGCAAGACCTTCCGACTGCGGGGCAAGGGTATCAAAGGGGTGCGTTCAGCCTACCCCGGGGACCTGTACTGCCATGTCAACGTCGAAACGCCAGTGAAGCTGACCGAGGCGCAACGCAAAATGTTGCGCGACCTCGATGAGTCATTTCGCAGCGGTGGGGACAAGCACTCGCCAAATGCCAAGAGCTGGACGGATCGGGTGAAAGATCTGTTCAAGTGAACCCGCCCACGAGCGCTGTTCAATACCCAGTGCCCATGCTGCCCGGAGCCAGATTGTCGAATTTGGTATGAGCCTTTATGAAAGCCAGCTTTACCGTTCCCGTGGGGCCGTTTCGCTGTTTAGCGATGATCACCTCAGCTACACCAGGCTCCTTGCTCGCGTCTTTGTTGTAGTAGTCGTCGCGGTAGATGAACATGATGACATCAGCATCCTGTTCAATAGCTCCTGACTCACGAAGGTCGCTCATCATCGGCCTCTTGTCGTTGCGGGTCTCAACGCTGCGGTTGAGCTGCGACAGGGCCACGACCGGGCACTGAAGTTCCTTGGCCAGCGCCTTAAGGCCACGGGAGATCTCACCCAGTTCCGTGGCACGGTTCTCGTCGCTGCCGCTGCTGCCATTCATGAGCTGAAGGTAGTCCACCACGATCAAGCCCAGCTTGCCGCACTGGCGGGCCTGACGCCGCGCGCGTGCACGCAGTTCCGCAGGGTTGAGAGCTGGTGTCTCGTCGATGAAGATGTTGGCCTTGCTAAGCTTATCCACCGCTTCGGTCAGTCGAGACCACTCGTCGTTGCCCAAATTCCCGGTGCGCAGATGCTGCTGATCGATGCGCCCGAGGGAGCCCACCATACGCAGGGCTAGCTGTGGGGCACCCATTTCCATGGAAAACACAACCACCGGCAGACCTTCTGTCACCGCCACATGCTCGGCAATGTTAATGGCCAGTGCAGTCTTGCCCATGCTGGGCCGCGAAGCCAAGACCACCAAATCACCCGGCTGTAAGCCTGCAGTCATACGGTCAAAGTCGTAGAAGCCAGTGCGCACACCGGTGACCTCCTCGGCTCCGTTCTCGTGCAATTCATTGACCCGGTCCATCAACTGCGCCAGCAGGTCGGTCATCTGCAGAAAGTTCTGCCGCGCGCGCGCGCCCTCCTCCCCAATCTGCAGAATCTTGGTCTCTGCTTCGTCCAGGATGGTGGATACCTGGCGCCCCTGCGGATTGAAGGCTTTGGTGGCTATTTCATCGCTGGCTTCTATCAACTTACGCAACACCGCACGTTCCCGTACGATTTCGGCATAGCGGCGCAGATTGGCCGCACTGGGTACGCTTTGCGCCAAGGCATTGAGGTAGGTAATGCCGCCACACTCCTGCGCCTTGCCCAGGCTCTGCAAGCGTTCATGGACCGTGACCACGTCAGCAGGCTTGCTTTGCTGAGCCAGATCGCCAATGGCCTGAAAAAGGACACGGTGCTCGTAACGGTAAAAATCAGAAGCGGTCACCAGGTCGGCGGCACGGTCCCAGGCACTGTTGTCCAGTAACAACCCACCAAGCACGCTCTGTTCGGCCTCATAGGAATGCGGTGGCGTTCTCAGCTTGGCCACATCAGCATCGGCCGCACTGGCGCCGGGCAAGGGCAGGCTCGTGAGGTCGAATTCGTGGCTGGTGGTATCCATACCGAGATCATAGGCCGCCATCGCCCACACCGCTGTGGGCAAGCCTGTGGATAAGTGGTGGGTCGCCGGTGGATCGCGATTGAAAAAGGCCGGCAGTGCCGGCCTCTTCTTGGTATGAGCCCGGTGGCCCACACCCTGGGGCTGCGGTCCAATCAGTCGGTTTCGCCCACCACCACGATGGTGATGTCGACCACCACATCGGTGTGCACTGCCACCGACACGGGGAACTCACCCACGGTCTTGAGCGGCCCGTTGGGCATGCGCACTCGAGACTTGGCGATCTCAAAACCGGATCCCTTCAGTGCCTCGGCAACATCGTGGTTGGTGACCGAGCCAAAGAGACGGCCGTCCACTCCCGCCTTTTGGCTCATGCTCAACCGCAGGCCGCTGAGCTTTTCGCCCACGGTTTGCGCGGCAGACAGCTTCTCGGCAGCCACGCGCTCAAGTTCAGCACGCTTAGCTTTGAACTCGGCGATGGCTGCATCGGTGGCGCGGCGCGCACGCTTGGTCGGAATCAGGAAATTGCGGGCGTAGCCGTCCTTGACACGGACGACGTCGCCGAGGTTGCCGAGGTTGGCCACCTTTTCAAGCAGGATAACTTGCATGGTGGGCTCCTATCAAACCTTGTGCTGGTCGCTGTATGGCAGCAGGGCCAAGAAGCGGGCCCGCTTGATGGCTGTGGTCAGTTGCCGCTGGTAAAACGCACGCGTGCCGGTCAGGCGCGCGGGCGTGATCTTTCCGTTCTCACCGATGAAGTCACGCAGGATGTCCACGTCTTTGTAGTCGATCGATTCGACGCCGGCCACCGTGAAGCGGCAGAAGCGCTTACGACGGAACAAGAGGGACTGTTGGTTACGCTTGGGCTTGCGGTCCTTGGAAAACTTGCCGCGGGGAGGTGCCATGATTTTCTCTCTTTCGCTGGAATCGTGTGATGGTTCGAGGGTGGGGCGTTTTCAGTCTGTTGCCGGGGGATTCGACCGCTGCAGCGAGGTGATGTGAAACACCACGCCTCGTCCGTTTCGTGCCGGAGCGAGGAACCCGTGGAAATCGACCGGTTCATCCATCGCGAGTTGCTGCGCCTTGACCGCTTGGGTGCCGATGCAAACCGCTTTGCAGTCCATCGTCACTTTGCGGGGCACCCCCTCTTGCTGAACCACTGATTGATGTTCGATCACCAGATCCAGAGCGGGCAGCCCTGCGGGCGTGTAACGCAGCGCCGAACGTTCCTTGGCCAATCCCGAGAGGCTTAGGCGGTTGGTACCGGCCAAGCCCGTGGGTGCAGCAGACGTCAACACCTGCAGGTTCGTCAGGCCGCAGCCTCCTGGGACGAAGCCTTGCGCGCTTCTTCGCGCTCAACCGACTTCATCATGATAGATGGGTTTGTTTCAGCCTTGCCCTTGCCCACGGTGAGGTGGCGCAGCACGGCATCGTTGAAGCGGAAGCCCGTTTCGAGTTCAGTCAGAGTTGCCTGGCTGCACTCGATGTTCAGGCAAAGGTAGTGAGCCTTAGCCAGCTTCTGGATCTGATAGGCCAACTGACGCCGGCCCCAGTCTTCGATGCGATGCACCTTGCCATTGGCACCAGTGATCAGGGTTTTGTAACGCTCCAGCATGGCCGGAACTTGTTCGCTTTGATCCGGGTGGATCAGCAGAACGATCTCATAGTGACGCATGTAATCTCCTTGTGGGTTCCGTTGGTCGGAAGCCGCCCACGCGCGTCGGTGCGGGTGCGGCAAGGTAACAAAAAGCCCTCAAGTATAGCTGATTAGTCAGCTGACCAGGGGTCCCTTAAATCGCAAGCGTGCGGGCCAGCGCGGCGTCACCCGGTGACCTTCGCCCCTGCCAATCGCTGCCAAGTCTGCACCACAGTGTCGGGGTTCAGCGAGATCGACGCGATCCCCTCCTGCGCCAGCCAATCAGCGAAGTCAGCATGGTCCGAAGGTCCCTGCCCGCAGATCCCGATGTACTTGCCTGTGGCCCTACAGGCCGCGATCGCCCGGGAGATCATGGCCTTGACTGCGGGGTCTCGCTCATCGAAATCCTCAGCCAACAGCCCTAGGCCCGAGTCGCGGTCTAAGCCCAGGATCAGTTGGGTCAGGTCGTTTGAACCGATCGACATACCGTCAAAGTGCTCCAGAAATTGGTCGGCCAGGATTGCATTGCTGGGCACTTCGCACATCATGATCAGGCGCAGACCATCGTGGCCACGTTTGAGCCCATGGTCGGCCAGCATTTGGGTGACGCGCGCGGCCTGCTTCACAGTGCGCACAAAGGGCACCATGATCTCCACATTGCTTAAGCCCATGTCTTGGCGCACCCGTTTGAGTGCCTCACACTCCATTGCAAAGGCGTCGCTGAACTCCCCACTGATGTAACGGCTGGCACCGCGAAAACCCAGCATGGGGTTTTCTTCATCCGGCTCATAGCGGCTGCCTCCAATGAGCTTACGGTACTCGTTGCTCTTGAAGTCAGACAGGCGGACGATCACCGGCTTGGGCCAAAAAGCGGCGGCGATGGTAGCAATGCCCTCGACTAACTTGTCGACATAAAACGCCTTGGGGCTGGCATGCCCGCGCGCCACCGACTCAACCGCCAGCTTGAGGTCGGTATCAATGTTGGGGTAGTCCAAGATCGCCTTGGGGTGCACGCCAATGTTGTTGTTGATGATGAACTCCAGGCGGGCCAAGCCAACGCCGGAGTTAGGTACCTGTGCGAAATCGAAGGCCAACTGGGGATTGCCGACGTTCATCATGATCTTGATTGGGCAATAAGGCATTTCGCCACGTTGAACCTCGCTGACTTCTGTCTCCAGCAACCCGTCGTATACGACACCGGTGTCACCCTCAGCGCATACCACCGTCACCAGCGTACCGTCGCTGAGCGTGTCGGTGGCATCACCACAACCCACCACTGCCGGAATGCCCAACTCCCGCGCGATGATTGCGGCGTGGCACGTACGCCCACCACGATTGGTGACGATGGCGCTGGCTCGTTTCATCACCGGCTCCCAGTTTGGGTCGGTCATATCGGTCACCAGCACGTCTCCCGGCTGCACCCGATCCATTTCAGCAGTCGAGCGCACCAGTCGAACCGGACCAGCGCCAATCTTCTGCCCGATCGCACGACCCTCGGTCAAGGGCTTGCTGCGTCCCTTGAGCCGGTAGCGATGCTCCACCTGGCCAACAGCTTGGCTCTTGACTGTTTCCGGCCTGGCTTGCAGCACGTAGAGGCGGCCATCTTGCCCATCCTTACCCCATTCGATGTCCATGGGACAGCCGTAATGGCGTTCGATGATCAAAGCGTATTGGGCCAACTCGGTGACATCGGCATCAGACAGCGAGTAGCGGTGGCGCAGGTCGGCAGGGGTGTCCTCGGTCTTGACCAGCTGACCCGAAGCCTGGCGCTCCTGCTCTGATGCAAACGCCATGCGGATGAGCTTACTGCCCAGGGTACGCCGGATGACAGCCTTCTTTCCCGCGCGCAGCGACGGCTTGTGCACATAAAACTCGTCAGGGTTCACCGCGCCCTGCACCACCGTCTCACCCAAGCCATAGCTGCTAGTGATAAACACGATGTCTTCGAATCCACTCTCGGTGTCGATGGTGAACATCACACCGGCTGCCCCCAGGTCTGAACGCACCATCCGCTGGATGCCCGCCGAAAGGGCCACCTCTGCATGTGCGAAGCCTTTATGCACCCGGTAACTGATGGCCCTGTCGTTGTATAAGGAGGCAAACACCTCTTTGGTCTTGTGCAGGATGTCCTCAATGCCAACCACGTTCAGGAAGGTCTCCTGTTGGCCTGCAAAGGAGGCATCCGGGAGATCTTCAGCTGTTGCTGATGAGCGAACAGCGTAAGAGGCCTGTGGCGACTGGGCGCTCAACTGCGCGTAGGCCTGCCTCATTTGGGCGTCCAGGTCGGGCGGAAACGGCGTATCAACCACCCAGCCTCGAATCTGGGCACCGGCCTCGGCCAGGGCCTTCACATCATCGATATTGAGGCTGGCCAGGCGCGCAGCAATGCGCTCTGCCAGGCCCCCCTGCGCCAGAAACCGACGAAAGGCCAGCGCCGTGGTGGCAAAACCATTGGGCACCCGCACACCTGAGGCGGTCAACTGGCTGATCATTTCCCCCAGCGAGGCATTCTTGCCGCCGACCGACTCCACATCGGTCATGCGCAACTGCTCGAACGGGAACACCAAGACCGGTTCCAACGCAGAATTGGACATCTAGTATCTCCAAGGCAAAAAATGGGTGGGCGCGAGGCGCCGTCGGAGCAGATTCTAGGGAGGATTGCCTATCATCAGCTTTCACGTCTAATCCCCGCGTCTTGCCGAAATCCATAAGCCCCACGATGAGCCCGCGCACAATCTTCTACGTCTCCGACAGTACCGGTATCACCGCCGAAACCTTCGGCAATTCCATCTTGGCCCAGTTCCCCGGCCCCTTTCGCCATGTACGCCGCCCCTTCATCGACACGGAAGACAAGGCCTGGCAGGTGGTGCGCGAGGTCAACGAGTGTGCTGTTCGGGAAGGGGTACCGCCCGTGGTCTTCTTGACCTTGGTCAACGATGCGGTGCGGGACATCCTGACCGATGGCCAGAATGGGCCTGCGGCTCACTGCCGAGCCAAGGTGATGGACATGTTCCGGTCCTTCGTCGAGCCGCTGGAAGAGGAATTTGGCGTCAAGAGTAACCATCGGATCGGAAGGTTTTCTGATGCGGCCAAGAGCCAGGAGTACCACGACCGGATCGAAGCGATCAATTTTTCGCTGGCACACGATGACGGACAGTCCGCACGTAATCTGCAGCAGGCCGATGTTATTCTGGTTGGGGTCAGCCGCAGCGGCAAAACGCCGACCTCACTGTACTTGGCCATGCAACATGGGATCAAGGCCGCCAACTATCCGCTCATTCCCGAAGACTTCGAGCGCGGGCATCTGCCCATGCCTCTTATGCCCCACAAGAGCAAGTGCTTCGGGCTGACGATCGACCCCGAGCGGCTGAGTCAAATCCGAAACGAGCGGCGACCGGGCAGCCGCTATGCAGCCCTTGAAAATTGCCAGGCAGAAGTGGTCGCGGGCGAGCAAATGATGCGGCGCTCGGGCATCGAGTGGTTAAGCTCCACCCATAAGTCCATTGAGGAGATCGCCACCACCATCCTGCGTGATATTCGGCCTGACCGACTCAGCTACTGAGCCAAGCGGCGAGCTGCTTCATACAGACAGATTGCTGCGGCTGCCGCAACGTTGAGCGACTCCTGGCCGCCCGGCTGGGGGATGCAGACACGGTACCGAGCCATCGCACACAGTTCGCTGTCGACACCCTGCCCTTCATGGCCAAACACCCAAGCACAGGCATCGGGAAGTGCAGCAGCCTGCAGGTCTTGAGCCTGATGTGAAGTCGTGACCACCAGTTGCGGCGCCAAGTATTGCAGGTCCTGCACGCTCAGCCCTTCTCGCAGGGCCAGGCCGAAATGCGCCCCCATGCCTGCACGCAGCACCTTGGGAGACCACAGCGCCACTCCCCCTTGTAGGGCCAGTACCTGCCTCACTCCTAAGGCGGCCGCGCTCCGAAGAATACTGCCCACATTGCCCGGATCCTGCAAACGGTCCAAAACCACCGTGGGTACGCCAGGCTGCGCCGAACAGGCAGCCGCAAGCGGCGGAGCCACCAGCAAGCCCAAGGGACTGGGTGACTCAAGGGACGTCACCGCCTTCATCAGCAGCGCGGGGATCACCGCCACGCGTTGAGCGCCCAGTGCCAAGGCCCGCAGGTCTGCCCGGGCTTCCCAAGCCTCTTGGGTGATGACGGCCTGGAGTGCCTGACGTCCACGATCAAGCCAGGCACGACACAGGTGGTCGCCCTCCAGCCAAATCAGACCCTCGGCTCGATAGGCTCCCGGCTTGGCCGACAGGCGGCGCAAGCGCTGAAGCAGCTCATTGTCGCGGGAAGTAATGGTCTGGACGGGTGGATTCATTGACAAGTCGCACTGCGTTATACAAGGCATACTCAATCGTGGCTTGGATAAGGCGGGAGCAATGGTCCAGAGCCCCGCGGCGCTAGGGGCGATGGGGTCTGCAGTGACTGGGCCTGCAGGGCCTGGGCCCGCTTCACCGGCGCGTAGCTGTGCCGGTGCGCCGGTGATGGCCCCCACCGATACAAGGCCCGCAGGTGTTCCACGGTCGGATAGCCCTTGTGGGCATCAAAGCCGTAGGCAGGGTAGCGCTCATGAAGCTGGATGCACAGCCGGTCGCGGCTTACCTTGGCGAGGATCGAAGCCGCTGAAATTGCCTGCACCTTGGCGTCACCACCGACTACCGCCTCCGCGGCCATCTTCAATGTAGGCAGCCGATTACCATCGACCAGCACCAAAGCAGGTATCAGCCTCATGCCCTCAACAGCCCGCCTCATGGCCAACATCGTAGCCTGCAGAATATTGAGTTCGTCAATCTCTTGGACCGACGCTTGTGCGATGCTGCAGCACAAGGCTTTCATCCGAATCTCGTCAAACAAGGCCTCGCGGCGCCGCTCGCTGAGCAACTTGGAGTCTGCCAGCCCATCAATGGGTGCTTCATCATCCAAGATCACGGCAGCGGCCACCACCGGCCCCGCTAAAGGACCACGGCCGGCTTCGTCCACGCCCGCCAATAAGCCCTCGCAGCCCCAACTCAAGCTGAGCTGATAAAGGGGCGCGTTCTCCCTACGGACCTTTTTCACACGGTTGGCTTTTGACTTAACCACCCACAAGCTCCTTGAGTACGAGCGCCGCGCGCGCACCTGTATCCTGGCGCAAAACTTGATGTATCGACAAACACCGCACCCGGTACTGCCGAACCGCATCCGGGTCGTCGAGCCAACGCAGGGCATCTGCAGCCACCACCTCAGGCTGAGCCTCGTCTTGTATGCGCTCGGGCACGATGAACTCGCGACTAAGGATGTTGGGCAAGCCAACCCACGGCTGAAGTCGCATGCGCCGCATTCGCTGCCAGTCGGCTGAGGCCAGGCGGTAGACGATCACCTGTGGGCACTTCAACAAGGCAGCCTCGAGGGTGGCAGTTCCGCTGGCCACCAGGGCTACATCGGCTGCCGCCAAGGTCTCCTGGGACCGCCCGGACAAGAGGGTCAGACGCCCACTGTGCAACAAAGGCTGCACCAGGGGTGTGAGCAGGTCGGCCAGCCCAGGTGCCACGGGCACTATGAAGCGTATGGCCGGCCGTTGCACAAGCATCTGCTGCGCAGAGGCCACCAACAGCGGCGCGATATGGCGAATCTCAGAACGTCGGCTACCCGGCAGCAGCGCCACCAGTGGCTCAGGGCCGAAACCCAGCCCTTTACGGGCTGCCGCACGGTCGATATCCACAGCAATGGCATCGGCAAGAGGATGACCCACATAGCTGGCGGCCACGCCTTGCGCGGCCAGCAAGTCGGGCTCGAAGGGAAACAGGCACAGCACATGATCAGCAGCTGCTCGCAGGCGCTGGACCCGCTGGGGACGCCAAGCCCAAATCGAGGGGCAAACAAAGTGCACCGTACGCAACCCTCGCTGCCGCAGTGCCATCTCCAGACCGAAATTGAAGTCCGGCGCATCAATACCGACAAACACGCTGGGCCGCTCACGCAAAATGCGTTGCCGCGTGCGATGGCGCAGCCAAAGCAATTCAGGCAAGCGCATCAGCGCATCGGCATAGCCAAACACGCTCAAACGTTCTGCGGCTGCCCACGCTTGAAATCCTTGCTCGACCATGCGGGGCCCGCCAATACCTCCACTGCGCAGGCTTGGCCAATGCGCCTTCAAGCCCTGGAGCAAGAGGCAAGCCAATAGGTCGCCAGAGGCCTCCCCGGCGACCATGGCTAGGCGCATCAGCGCACAATGCCGCGGTCGGCGCGGCGTAAAAAGTCGAGCATCAGGCCCACGTCAGCCAAGCCCTCAGCGCTCAGGGGCTGATCCGCGGTGGCCGCCTCTTCGGCCAGCGCTGCAATCCGTTCGATAGCCACCGTCAAGGTCAAGGACTCGCGGTAAAGCAAACGATGCATGCGCCGCACCAAGGTTTGGCGCTGCTCATCAAAACCGCGTCGCTTAAGACCGGTCAGGTTGACCGCGCGAACTGCCAAAGGGTTGCCATCAGCAGTCATATACGGTGGTACGTCCTGCGCCACATGACCTTGGAAGCCAATCATGGCGTGCGCCCCAATCTTCACAAACTGGTGAACACCGGTCAGTCCGCCGATGGTGGCCCAATCCCCGACCTGCACGTGCCCAGCCAAGGTGGCGTTATTGGCCAGTACGGTGTGGTGGCCTAAACGTACGTCGTGGGCAATGTGTACATAAGCCATGATCCAGTTATCGTCGCCAATACGGGTGACGCCCTCATCTTGCGCAGTGCCCGTGTTGATAGTGCAGAACTCCCGGATGGTGTTGCCGTGGCCAATCTCCAACCGGGTTGGCTCACCAGCATACTTTTTGTCTTGCGGAGCCTGTCCCACCGATGCAAAAGAAAAAATGCGGTTGTCACGTCCGATCGTCGTGTGGCCCTCAATGACTGTATGTGACGCGATGGTGGTACCCGAGTCGATGCGCACATAGGCCCCAATCACGGCATAGGGTCCAACCTGCACATCACCGGCCAATTCGGCCCCCTCGTGGATGACAGCAGTGGGATGAATGAGGCTCACCGCACTCCCTTCAAGCCACCCTACGCATGGTGCACATCAACTCGGCCTGCACCGCCACCTCGTTGCCCACGGTGGCCCAGGCTTTGTATTTGTATATGCCGGCGCGAGCCCTTTGGACTTCAGCATTCAAGAGCAGCTGATCACCAGGCTCCACCACCCGCTTGAAGCGTGCGCTGTCTATGCCCACAAAGTACACCACCGTGTCTTCACCGGGTTCGCTGCCGGCCGATTCAAAACTGAGCAAAGCTGCGGTTTGTGCCAGTGCTTCGAGCATCAGCACCCCCGGCATGACCGGTCGCGAGGGGAAGTGCCCTTGGAAAAAGGGTTCGTTGATCGTCACATTTTTCAGAGCCTGAATCCGCGCGTCCTTCTCAAAAGACAGTACACGGTCCACGAGCAGGATAGGGTACCGATGGGGCAGCAGCTTGAGGATGCGATGAATGTCGATCATAGTCGGGGGATCTTCTTTTCAAGTTGGCGCAAGCGGTCTCGCAGCTGGTGTAACTGCTTCAACGTTGCGGCATTCTTCTCCCAGGCGGCATTCTCATCGAAGGGGAACACTCCGCTGTAGTGACCGGCCTGTTTAATCGATCGAGTGACAACCGTTGCGGCGGAAATGTGCACGTCATCAACCAAGCTGAGATGACCGAGGATGATCGCGCCGCCCCCCACCGTGCAGCGTTGGCCAATCGTAGCGCTACCCGCCACGCCCACGCAGCCCGCCAAGGCTGAACCGCGCCCGATGTGGACGTTATGGCCGATCTGGATCAAGTTATCGAGCTTTACGCCGTCCTCAATGACCGTATCTTCCAAGGCGCCGCGGTCAATACAGGTGTTGGCACCGACCTCCACGTCGCAGCCGATGCGCACGGCACCCAACTGCTCAATCTTCACCCACTGCCCGGCATGGGGAGCAAAGCCAAAGCCGTCGGCGCCGATCACCACGCCGGGATGAAGTACCACTCGCTCGCCAATACGACAACCCCACATCAGCGAAACCGAGCCCCATAAACGGCTCTGCTCGCCCACAACCGCTTCCGGGCCGATCACACAATGTGGGCCCAGCACCGCCCCGGCCTCTACCACAGCATGCGCGGCCACATGGCACAGCGGCCCTACCAACGCGCTGGGGTGTATGCGCGCACCGGGCTCAATCACTGCACTGGGGTGCACGCCGTTAGGCGCAGCGGCGCGGCGTTGCGCAGCCCACCACTGGCTCAAGCGCGCATAAGCCAAGTAGGGGTCGTCCACCACAACCAGGCTGGCCTGAGCGCACTCAAAAGCCAACAGGGGCAGCACCCGCTCAGCCAGGATCACGCAGCCGGCCCGCGTGGTGGTCAACTGCGAGCGGTAACGTGGGTTTGAGAGAAAGGAAACTTGATCCGGGCCTGCGGCCTGCAGGGTGGCCAAGCCGGCCAGTGCCCGCAGCGGATCGCCCTGCACTCGGCCATTGACCAAGGTGGCAATGGCCTGCGGCGTGATTAACATCGCTTTGCTAGGGGGCACAAACACGGCGCCCCTGGCTGTTACTTGGCGTTGTTCATCGCGTCCATCACCTTCTTGGTGATGTCCACGCGCGGGCCAGCAAAACCCACATCAATGAGGATCAGGTCGAACTTTTCACTGTCCATGATCTGTCGAATCACCCGACCGGTTCGCTCCTGGATAGCGGCAATCTCTTCATTACGACGCTGATTCAGATCTTCCTGGAACTCGCGGCGCTTGCGCTGCAGATCGCGGTCTTGTTCACCCAACTCGCGCTGGCGGCGGTTACGCTCTGCTTCCGACAGCGTGGGCGCGTCCTTCTCGAACCTGTCGGACGCAGCCTTCAGTCGGTTGGCCAGGTCGTTGAGGTCTTTTTCGCGCTTGCCAAACTCGGTCTCAATCTTGGTACTGGCGCTGCGCGCGGCGGTGGACTCGCGAAGCACGCGTTCGCTGTTGACATAGCCGATCTTCAGTTCCTGCGCCTGAACCAGAAGCGGCAAAGCAGCCAAGGCAGCCGCACCCAAGAACCGTTTGAGAGCAATCGTCTTCATCATCATGGTCAGAACGCCGTGCCGATTTGAAATTGAAACCGTTGGATTCTATCTTGTGGACGAAACTTGATCGGTACGCCCCAACTCAGCTTGAGCGGGCCCATCGGCGAGATCCAGCTCAGTCCAATGCCCCCGGCCACGCGCAAGGAATTGAAGTCCACCCGCTCAGTCTCGGCCCACACATTGCCCGCGTCGGTAAATCCGAACAGCCGCAGGCTCTTGTCGTTACCAGTTCCGGGCACCGGCACGTACAGCTCACTGTTCAGGTTGAACCGACGAGACCCTCCGATGTAGGCTCCCGTCACGTCCACCGGCCCCAGCGAACCCTGCTGGAACACCCGTACCGAACCCAGACCCCCGCCGTAGAAGTTCTTGAAGATCGGATAGGGCTTGCTGCCCAGGCCCGCACCCCAGCCTAGCTCGGCATTGATGCCCAGAGTCAAGCGGCGATTCCTGAACGGGAAGTACTCCTGGTATTGCAAATTGGTGCGGGTGTACTGTGCGTCACCCAGGGCTGACAGCTCCAGGTTGATCCGCTGAAGCCGGCCCCGCGTCGGCGTCATGACATTATCGCGCTGGTCACGCGCCCAGCCCACCGTCAAGGGGAAGGACGTACTGTTGCTGCCGAAGTTTTCACGGTACAGAAAGTACAGGTTGGGCAATGCAGCCGATCCCTTGATACGGGTTTGCTCGGCACCGATGCCCATGAAGACCGTATCGACTTCAGAGAATGGAACACCGAAACGGATGGCTGCACCCGGGGTCATCAACTCGTAGGTCTCACCTTGGGTGTTGTACGGGCGAGAGGTACGGTAGAAGACGTCCAGGGCACGGGATACCCCGTCCTTGGTGAAATACGGATCAGCCGTCGAGACCACCAGGTTACGGTTGAAGCGGCTGCTATTGACCTGCAGGCCCAGGTAGTGGCCTGTTCCCAGGAAGTTTTCCTTTTGCAAGGACCCCGACACCGTCAATCGCTCCAGACTCGAGTAACCGGCGCCGATCTGGAAGTTACCGGTGGCCTTTTCGGTGACGCTGGTGTTGAGGTCCACTTGGTCCGCCGTGCCCGGGACCTCCTGGGTCTCGATGTTAACGTCCTTGAAGTACGCCATGCGCTCCAGGCGTTCTTTGGAGAGCTTGATCTTGCGGCCGTCGTACCAGCTGGATTCGAATTGCCGGAACTCGCGCCGGATCACCTCATCTCGGGTGGTGGTGTTACCGGCGATGTTGATTCGCCGCACATAAGCCCTTCGACCCGGATCAGCCACTAGGTTGAGCTCCACCCGACCAGTCTCACGGTTCATGTCTTGGCGGGCGTCCACGCGCGCAAACGCGTATCCATACACCCCAAATCGCTCGGTGATGCGGCGCTGCGTCTCGGCCACATCCTCGCTGCGATATGGCGCGCCGGGCTTCACGGCGATCAGTGCGCGGAATTCATCGTCGCGGCCGAGCAGCTCCCCGGCAAGCTTTACAGCGGTCACTGTGTAAGGCTGGCCTTCTCTAATACTCACCACAACGGAGATCGACTGCTTGTCCGGCGACATGGTCACCTGGGTGGACTCCACCGCAAATTCAAGGTAGCCGCGGTTGGTGTAGTGCGCCCGCAGCGATTCCAGATCGGCGTTGAGCTTGGAGCGCGCGTAACGGTCACGCTTGCTGTACCAAGTGAACCAACCGCTGGTGGTTTGTTCGAACAGCTCGAGCAGATCCTTTTCCTTGAAGGCCTTGGCTCCAAGGATACGCATGTCGCGGATCTTGGCCGGCTCACCTTCGGTAGTGGTGAACGTCACCGACACCCGGTTGCGCTCCTGTGGCGTCACCGTTGTCACCACTTCGGCGCCATAAAGGCTGCGAGTAAGGTATTGCCGCTTGATTTCCTGCTCAGCCCGGTCGACCAACGCGCGGTCAAAAGGCTGTCCCTCGGAAATGCCAGCATCCTTCAGCGCCTTGACCAGGGTGTCCTTGTCGAACTCTTTGATGCCAGCGAAATTCACGCTGCCGATGATGGGGCGTTCCTCTACCACCACCACCAGCACCTGGTCTTCCACCTGAAGCCGTACATCCTTGAACAGGCCCGTAGCGAAGAGAGCGCGCACCGCAGCCGCACCCTTTTCCTCGTTGTACAAGTCGCCCACTCGGAAAGGCAAGGCAGCAAACACCGTCCCAGGGTCCGAACGCTGCAGGCCCTCGACCCGGATATCCTTGATCGAGAAAGGATCGATCGCCCAAGCCATCGTTGGCAGAGATGACAGGGCCGCTGCGGCCACGCAGGCGATCAAGGGGCTCAGGCGGTGCACCGAATCAGATAGGGGCATGGAAGTCAGTCAGTTCAGGCCCATCAGGCGCAAGACATCGTTGGTTAGCGCCAAAGCCATCAGCAGCAGCAGGAGCACCATGCCAATGCGCTGAAGGCGCTCAAGCCAGAATTCCGATGGCGGGCGACCGGTAAACGCCTCGAAAAGATGATACATGAGGTGCCCGCCATCGAGCATCGGCAACGGCACCAGGTTCAGTACAAAAAGGCTGACACTGACCAGAGCTAGGAAGCCCAGATACTGGCTGGCCCCACGTTGCACCGACTGACCCGCAGCGTCGGCGATGGTCAGCGGGCCGGAGAGTTGTCGTAACGATGCCTCGCCGATGATCATTCGCCCGATCATTCGCACCGTCAGCCAGGACATTTCGAACGAATGCTTTAACCCGTGTGCAAGAGACTCCAGTGGGCCTTTCCGAACCAAGACCCAATCAGGCGCGCTACCGATAGCCGCTTCGACCCGGGCCATGCGCTGTCCATCTGCCAATGTTCCCACCCGAGGCAGCACCGACAACACCACCTCACGCCCTGCCCGCTCCAGGCGCCAAACTTGGGGTTCGAGAGCACTGGAATGGGCGCGGATTCGCTCACGCAGTGCGGCTGCATCACGAATCCCCATGCCATCTACCGCCAGCACCCGGTCGCCGGGTTGCACCCCCGCCTCTTGCGCGGCGCCGCCATCCAAGACCCGCTGAATCACTGGATCGGCATACGCACCGCTGAGACCCAAGCGCCGAAGAAACTGCTCGTCAATCTCCCCCTTGAAGTTCGCCAAATCAACGGTGACGGCGCGGCTAGCCGCGCGGCCCTCAAGCGCCAATTCCAGGATCACAGACTCGCGGTCGAGGGCGGCACGGGTCAACTGCCATTGGAGGTCGGTAAGCGACTGCACCGCTTGGCACCGGTCCTGCGCACCGCGGCCCAGGGGGCTATGCACGCCGACGCACAGCGCCAGCACACGGTCACCGCCCTGCACGCCCGCCCGCTCCATCGCACTGCCCGGGGCAGGCGTGGCCAAACGCGCCACGGGCTCATGGGCCCCCCACCAAGCGGCCCCGGCATACAACAGGACCGCCAAGGCCAAGTTGGCCAAAGGGCCTGCCGCCACAATCAAGGAGCGCTGAAATAGTGGCCTGTGGTCAAAAGCCATGGACCAACACTCCGGCCGCACCGACTCTTCACGGGAGTCCAGCATCCGGACATAACCGCCCAAGGGTAGTGCGCAAACAACCCACTCAGTGGACTCGGGTTCAACCTGACGGCGCCACAAGACAGGACCAAACCCAATCGAAAAACGCAGCACCCGCACCCCGCAGGCTCGCGCCATCCGGTAGTGCCCCCATTCGTGAACAGTAACCAAAACCGCAATGGTCAGCAAGAAGGACAGAACGGTAGTCATCAGACCCGAACCTCGAGATCAAACCACATGCAAATCGGCCCACTGCCTCACCTGAGCACGTGCTCGCTGATCCAGGTCAAGCAGGTCGTACAAACCTGCGTCTGGGCCCAAACGGGGCTCTATGCGCTCCAATGCTTGAGCATTGAGTCGGTAGATGTCCATAAAGCCGATACGCCCTGCCAGGAATTGCTCAACGGCCACTTCGTTGGCTGCGTTGAGCACCGCCGTGCTGCCCAAAGGCCCTGCCAAGGCCTGCCAAGAGAGGAAGAGTCCTGGAAACCGCCGCTCGTCGGCCTGCTCAAAGGTCAGGGCCTTTATGGATGTCCAGTCCAGAGCCAACGCGCCGGACTCCATGCGCTCGGGCCAGGCCAGCCCATAGGCGATGGGCACCCGCATATCGGGTGTGCCCAACTGGGCCAACACCGATTGGTCACGGCACACGACCATCGAGTGCACGATGCTCTGGGGATGAATCACCGCCCGAATACGGTGGGGTTCCAAATCAAACAACCAACGCGCCTCGATTACCTCTAAGGCCTTGTTCATCATCGTAGCCGAGTCGACTGAAATCTTGCGGCCCATCACCCAGGTGGGGTGAGCGCAGGCCTGCTCCGGCGTCACAGCCTCAAGGGAGTCGGGATCGCTTTGGCGAAATGGGCCACCAGAGGCCGTCAGGATGATGTGGTCCACCCGCTGCGACCATGTCTGCCGGTCCTGCGGCAAACACTGGAAGATGGCCGAGTGTTCGCTGTCGATAGGGATCAGGGTTGCGCCGCCTTCTCGCACGGCCTGCATGAAGACGGCGCCACCGACAACCAGAGCCTCTTTATTGGCCAATAACAGCCGTTTGCCGTTACGCGCGGCTTCCAGACACGATGGCAAGCCCGCAGCGCCCACCACAGCGGCCATCACCGCGTCGACATCGGCGTGCCCAGCGACGTCGCAGAGTGCTTGCGGCCCGGCTAGCACCTCGGTCGGACAGCCCGGAGTCTTGAGTTGTCTGGCGACCTCGCCGGCCTTAGCCGGGTCCGTGACCACAGCCCAGCGGGGCTTCCATTGCAGGCACTGTGTAATCAGTTGGTCCATCCGGCTGTGCGCCGACAGGGCGCACACCTCAATATGGTGGGGATGTCGCGCCGCCACATCCAAGGTGTTGCACCCAATCGACCCCGTGGAGCCCAATACTGCCAAGCGCAATTTGTTCCTCACCGCACCCCCAAGGCCAGCACCGCCATAGCCGCAGGCAACACCGGCAGTAACCCATCCACACGGTCGAGTACGCCACCATGGCCAGGCAGCAGACCACTGCTGTCCTTGGCGCCAGCTGCCCGCTTGAGCATGGATTCGAACAAGTCACCCACCACACCAAGAGCCACCAGCGCGGTCAGTATGAACAGCAAGCCCTGCAAGCCAAAGTCCTTGAGAGCCCGCGAGAAGATACTCAGCGAATCGACCGAAAGCGAACGCTCCAGGGCCATCCAAATCAGGGCCATCAAGCCCACACCCACGCAGGCACCCGCCACACCCTCCCAAGTCTTGCCTGGGCTCAAGGAAGGGGCTAGCCTGCGACGGCCCCAACGGTGTCCGGCGAAATACGCAGCAATATCGGAAGCCCATACGATGCTCATCACCGACAGCATCCAGTTCACACCCACCTCTCGCGCAACCGTCAGAGCCCACCAGGTGCTCAACATCACCGCCAGCCCGCTGCCCAGGCGCAGCCAAGCCGGCAAGCCTGCCCACCCGTGGGGGCCTTGAGGCATGAGCACGAGGCAGGCCAGCACCCAACTGACGGTCAGCCAAGCCCACCCAACACCTGGCGAAGCCCAAATGGTCCCCGCCCCAGCGGACCATAAGCCCATAGCCGCAGCAAACAGGGGCACGACCGTGGCATACGCCATGGCCCAGGGCCCGTCTCGTCCGTTCAAGCGTGCCCATTCCCAGGCACCAGCCGTAGCCAGGCCCAGGGCAAACAGGCTAAAGGGGATTACCGATTCGGTAAACAGGGTCGGGAGCAAAACCGCCAGCAGCACCAGCGCCGTGATGACACGCTGGCGCAGCATCAGGCTCCGTCCCGTGCGGACGCGCGGCCCAGTGCCGGCAGTGCCCGGCAGCCCACCCGGCACACCGATGGCTCAGCCATGAGCGGACGCAGGGTTGGCACTTGAGCCGCCCACCTGGCGCAGGCCACGCTCGGCGTCTGCGCAGGGCGGATGGTGGTCCGGCAAAGATCCAAAGCGCCTCTCGCGTGAAGTGTAGAAAGCCAGCGCTTGGTGCACGTCTTCATCATCGAACTCGGGCCACAGCCGTTCGGTGAAATACATTTCGGCATACGCCGCCTGCCAGAGCAAGAAGTTGCTCAAGCGGCACTCACCGCCGGTTCGGATCAACAGATCGGGGTCGGGCAGGTCGGCCAAGGCCATATACCGCCCCAGGGTTGACTCGTCCAAAGCCTCCGGCAGAACCCCGGCAGCCATGGCTCGCTTGCAGGCTTGCACCACATCCCAGCGCCCACCGTAGTTGAATGCCACATTCAGCTCGACGCGGCGATTACCTGCGGTGGCTTGCTCAATCTTGACAAATGCCTGTCGGACCTTGGGCGAAAGCACACTAAGGTCTCCCACCGCGCGAAGCCGTACCCCCTGCGCTACCAAGGAGCTCAAATGGGCCTTGATTGCCGTGGGCACGAGCGACATTAGCCCCGACACCTCGGGCTCAGGTCGGTTCCAGTTTTCCGTAGAAAACGCGTAGACGGTGAGGATCTTCACACCGCGCTGGGTGAAGGCCCTTACCGCACGCACCAGCGCCTCAACCCCTTCCTTGTGACCCAGCAAACGCGGCAGACCGCGCTGCGTGGCCCACCGCCCATTGCCATCCATCACGATGGCCACATGGCGGGGTCCCGCTGACTCAGGCTTGGGCTTAGGCTTGGGGCTATCAGACTTCACAGGCCATACCATTGAACGACGGCGGTCAAACCGCCATGATCTCCGCTTCCTTGCCCTGAACCAAACGGTCAACTTCAGCAATAGTACGGTCGGTTAACTTCTGCACTTCTTCCTGCGCACGACGCTCCTCGTCCTCACTGGCCAGTTTGTCTTTGACGAGCTTTTTGACCTGGTCGTTGGCGTCTCGGCGCAAGTTGCGTACAGCCACCTTACAGTCTTCCCCGGTTGAGCGCACCACCTTAGTCAACTCGCGCCGCCGCTCCTCGCTTAAGGCCGGCATGGGCACCCTCAGAAGATCACCTTGGGCGCTGGCGTTGAGACCCAGATCGCTATCGCGGATGGCCTTCTCGATCTTGGGGCCCATCCCCTTTTCCCAGGGCTGCACGCTAATGGTGCGGGCGTCAAGCAGGCTCACATTGGCCACTTGGCTGATGGGCACCATAGATCCATAGTAATCGACCTGCACTTGGTCCAGGATGCCGGGGTGGGCGCGGCCGGTGCGTATCTTCTGGAGTTCGCCCTTGAAGGCCCCAACGGACTTGACCATTTTCTGTTCGGCGGTCTTTTTGATGTCGGCGATGGTCATGGCAATTGACGGTTCAAAGGGGGGTCAAACATGTACCAGGGTACCTTCGTCCTCACCTTGCACCGCACGGCGCAAGGCACCCGACTTGAAAATACTGAACACCTTGATAGGCAGCTTCTGGTCGCGACACAGCGCAAAAGCTGTGGCGTCCATCACCGCCAAGTTTCGGGAGATAGCTTCATCGAAGCTGATCCGCACGTAGCGCTGAGCACTGGGGTCTTTTTGGGGGTCGGCCGAATACACGCCATCCACCTTGGTTGCCTTGAGGACCACCTCGGCGCCAATTTCAGCGCCGCGCAGGGCGGCAGCCGTGTCAGTGGTGAAGAAGGGGTTACCGGTACCAGCTGCGAAGATCACCACCTTGCCCTCTTCCAAATACTGCAGGGCCTTGGGGCGAACGTAGGGCTCAACGACTTGTTCGATGCCGATGGCGCTCATCACGCGTGCGGTGAGCCCTTCTTGGCGCATGGCGTCCGACAAAGCCAGGCTGTTCATCACCGTGGCCAACATGCCCATGTAGTCAGCCGTGGCGCGGTCCATGCCTACCGATCCGCCAGCCACGCCTCGAAAGATGTTGCCCCCGCCTATCACCACCGCCACCTCACAGCCCAGTTGGGTCACCTCTGCGACTTCACGGACCATGCGCACGATGGTCGCCCGGTTGATGCCGTAGGCGTCGTCGCCCATGAGGGCTTCGCCGGAGAGTTTCAGGAGAATGCGTCGGTAAGCAGACATGCGCAGCAGGAATGGCGTTCAACAAACACCCCAGTGTAAGGGGCCAGAGGGGGGTTGCTACGCATTTTGCAGTCGCGCATGTGTTCCTAGCACCGATGGCCCCGTGTGGGGCCACCGCCAGTGCAGCACCTTACTGAGCCTTGCTGGCCGCCGCGACCTGGGCTGCCACTTCAGCAGCGAAGTCGTCCTGCTTCTTCTCAATGCCCTCACCTACCACGTACAGGGTGAAACCCTTGGCGGTCGTGCCGGTGGACTTCAGATGGGCCGCAACGGTCTGCTTGCCATCAGCCGCCTTCACAAAGACCTGGTCAAGCAGCGACACCTCTTTGAGAAACTTCTGGACCGACCCTTCCACCATCTTAGCCGCGATATCAGCGGGTTTACCGGACTCGGCTGCCTTCTCGGCTGCGATCTTGCGCTCCTTGTCCACCAACTCCGAAGGCACTTCGATGCTGGACAGGGCCGCGGGCTTCATGGCGGCAATGTGCATGGCCGTGTCCTTGGCGGCCACATCGTCACCTTCGAATTCGACGATCACGCCGATACGCGTTCCGTGCAGATATGAGGCCAGCTTGCCACCGCCGGCGTAGCACTTGAAGCGCCGGATGGTCATGTTCTCACCGATCTTGCCGATCAGGCCCTTGCGCACGTCTTCGACTGTGGGCCCGAAGGACTCCTGCCTCAACGGTAGGCCCGACAGAGCTGCAACGTCGGCTGGGTTGTGGGAAGCTACCAACTCGGCACAAGCCTTGGCAAAAGTGAGGAAGGCTTCGTTCTTGGAAACGAAATCGGTCTCGCAGTTGATCTCGATCAGGGCGCCGGTGCTGCCCGACACGGCTGCTGAAATCACGCCTTCGGCAGTGATGCGGGCCGCGGCCTTGCCAGCCTTGTTGCCCAGCTTGACGCGCAGGATTTCCTCGGCGCGGCCCATTTCGCCGTCGGCCTCGGTCAGCGCCTTTTTGCACTCCATCATTGGCGCGTCTGTCCTGGCGCGCAGTTCAGCCACCATCCTGGCGGTAATCGCAGGCATCTTGTCTACTCCGTGGATTTGAATAAGGGGTCGCGCAGGCCCCTTTGGGAATGTGGGTGTCCAGGCGAACCAGAGCGTTGAGCCAGCAGCAGCGGGCCGCCCAAAAGGGCCGCAGCCCGCTGTGGCCGTCAGTGTCCTTCGTTGACCTCGACGAACTCGTCACCTTCGCCGCCGGCCACCGCCTGCGCCAGCTCTTGCGTGGCATTGGCCTTACCGTCAAGCACCGCATCTGCCACCGCGCGGGCGTACAGAGCTACAGCCTTTGCTGAATCGTCATTGCCAGGAATCACATAGTCGATACCATCGGGCGAGTGATTCGTATCCACCACGCCGACCACCGGGATGCCCAGCTTGTTAGCTTCCTGGATGGCGATCTTGTGATAACCCACGTCGATCACAAACAGTGCATCAGGCAAGGCGGCCATGTCGGCGATGCCGCCGATGTTCTTTTCCAGTTTGACGATCTCGCGCTGGAACATCAACGCTTCTTTCTTGATGGCGGGCTGGGTTCCGGCGTCCACCTGGGCCTGCATGTCCTTGAGCTTCTTCAAGGAGCCCTTTACAGTCTTGAAGTTGGTGAGCATCCCACCAAGCCAACGCTGGTCCACGTACGGCATGCCGCAACGCTGCCCCTCAGCGGACACCACCTCACGGGCCTGGCGCTTGGTACCTACCAGCATGATGGTGCCGCGGCGCGCTGCGAGTTGGCGGATGAACTTCAGACCGTCCTGCAAAAGCGGCTGGGTCTTTTCCAGGTTGATGATGTGAATCTTATTTCGATGGCCATAGATAAACGGGGCCATCTTGGGGTTCCAGAAGCGTGTTTGGTGACCGAAGTGCACCCCTGCTTCCAGCATTTCTCGCATGCTGACAGACATGATTTTTCCTAGAAGGTTGGGTCTAGAATCCCGCCGAAATTTCAGTTTGAACCCCCTGAAGAAGGGATCGGTTCGAACCAAAACACCTCTGGTGGCTGGATCCGTGATTACCTCACCCGGATTTGGGTGAGTTCTTAGAGTGTAACAGGCTTGAACCAAACTCACCCTGAGCTCAACTCACCCTAGCCTCAGCGTCCACAACGCCCCGGTTGCACAGCCGGTCCAGGCCCACATGGCGCTTGGCGCTTGTGGAGCAAGCAGAGCGCTCGCTCGTTTGAAGCGCAGGCCCTGAAGGCACAGCACCACCTCAGCCTAATGAAGCGCACCGGTGCCGCAGTAGCCAAAGTAGCGCCCGCTCTGGCGCGCCCAGGAAGCGGTATCTGAGTGATGACCAATGCCGGCGCCAACGAGGGCGACCGGTGGGAAGCAGCCCGCCTGCTGCACGTGGCGGGCTTGCCGGTTCAGGTGTGTGAGGTGCAGGCTGCCCATACACCAAGGGCCCGCCAGGCGCGTGAGCTTGGCCTGCAGGCCGGGCTGCACGCGCAGCCGCGGCCAAGGCCATTGGGTCGGCCGGTGCGCAGCCCAGACATGAACAGAGCGCTTGCCCCCGCCCGCGCAGCCGACCGGGGAACAAAACGCCCAACTGCACCGTACATGCAGCATGTTGGGCTGCAAAGTTCACTGCATGCAACACTTGCGCAGCCACCAAGACCGCCAAGACATCGCAAAAGCCAGCGATGGCTGAAAAGCGCAATACGCACAAACAGATCAGCAGACCACTGACCACCAGCGGGAAGGCATCATTACCAACCGCCTCCAACAAAAAGCCGGTGCTGGCGAAGTAGGTGAAGGACATAGCGGCAAAAGCCGCCCAGGAAGGCCGGGTCACGCAGGCGAGGCACCTTTGATCGGTGCAACCGGCAGCTGCACGTCTGCGCACTGTGCGCGATGCAAAAGCGCATGATCCATCACCACCAGTGCTAGCATGGCCTCAGCGATTGGTGTGGCGCGAATCCCCACACAAGGGTCGTGCCGACCGAAGGTTTCCACCGTGGCCGGCTGCAACTGGCGGTCAATAGAGGCCTTGGGCAGACGGATGGAACTGGTGGGCTTGACCGCGATGCGCACGATCAATTCCTGCCCGGAGCTGATACCCCCGAGGACGCCCCCGGCATGGTTGCTGCGAAAGCCCTTTGCCGACAACTCGTCACCATGCACGCTGCCGTGTTGCGCCACCACCGCAAAGCCGTCGCCAATCTCCACACCCTTGACCGCGTTGATGCCCATCATGGCGTAGGCGATGTCCGCATCAAGCTTGTCAAACAAGGGTTGACCCAAACCAACGGGCACGCCCGTGGCCCTCACCTCAATGCGAGCGCCCACCGAGTCGCCCTTCTTGCGCAGGGTATCCATATAAGCTTCCAACTCAGGAATGTGGCTGGCATTGGCCGCAAAGAATGGGTTACGGGGGACGTGTTCTAAACCCTCAAAGGGAATCTCACGCTCCCCCAAAGCCGACATCCACCCCACGAATTCCGTATCGTATTGGACCTTGAGCCACTTTTTAGCCACCGCGCCGGCGGCCACCATGGGCGCGGTCAAGCGGGCTGAGGAGCGCCCCCCGCCACGCGGGTCTCGCAGCCCGTACTTGCGCCAATAGGTGTAGTCGGCGTGCCCCGGGCGAAAGGTGTCCAGCAGGTTACTGTAGTCCTTGCTGCGTTGGTCGGTGTTTCGGATCAACAGCGCAATGGGCGTTCCCGTGGTTCGGCCCTCGTACACACCCGAGAGGATCTCCACGGCATCAGGCTCGTTGCGCTGCGTCACATGTCTACTGGTGCCCGGACGGCGGCGGTCAAGCTCAGGCTGTATGTCGCCTTCATGCAGCTCTAACCCAGGCGGGCATCCATCAATCACGCAGCCGATGGCCACTCCGTGGCTCTCACCGAAATTCGTGACACAAAATAGGTTACCAAAAGTGCTGCCGGACATAGATCAGGGGCTTTAAAGCGTTACCCTAATTGTGACAGTGTGCGCAGCGTGCAAAGCCCGCCCGTACCGAGCTCAGCCCGTGGCCTTGTCGCCAGTGGACGCCGGGTCTTCTGAGGGCCAGTCGCGGATGTAAGCCTTGAGCATGCGGTTCTCAAAGTCTTGCGCATCCACCACGGCCTTGGCCACGTCGTAGAACGAGATCACCCCCATCAGCGTGCGGCCGTCCAGCACCGGCATGTAACGCGCATGGCGGGCCACCATCATGCGCCGCACCTCATCCATCTCGGTCTCCATGCTGCAGGTCATTGGGTGGTCATTCATCACCGATCGAACCAGCAGAGAACCCACTTGGTTCTGGTTGCGCACCACCGCGGCGATCACTTCGCGAAAGGTGAGCATGCCGGTGAGGTCGCCGTGGTCCATGACCACCAGAGAACCCACGTCCTGTTCAGCCATCGTCTTGATGGCCTGCGCCAGAGGCGTGTCCGAACTGACGACGAACAAGGTGCCGCCTTTGACGAGGAGGATGTCACTGACCTTCATGAGGCTGCCTACTGATAAATAGCGGAACTACAGGGCTATGGCGAGCGCTCAACATAGCACACAATGAGCGTTAAACCAACGCCGGAATCTCCCATCATGGCCGGATACAGCACCCCCCACTTTGACACCCTAGCCCTGCACGCCGGTGCTGCACCTGACCCCAGCAGCGGTGCGCGCGCGGTGCCTCTGCACTTGAGCACTTCGTTCGTGTTTAGGGATGCCGAGCATGCAGCCTCTCTGTTCAACATGGAGCGGCCCGGCCATGTCTACAGCCGCATCAGCAACCCGACCAATGCGGTGTTTGAAGAACGAATGGCCGCTTTGGAAGAGGCGGTGGGGGCCGTGGCAACCGCCAGTGGTCAGGCAGCCTTGCATCTGGCCGTGGCCACCTTGGCAGGTGCGGGCTCACACATCGTGGCCAGCGCTGCCCTCTACGGCGGCTCTCACAACCTATTGGCCTACACGCTGCAACGCTTTGGTATCGATACCAGCTTTGTGGCGCCTCGGGACCTTGACGCTTGGCGCTCGGCCATCCGCCCTAATACCCGTTTGCTCTTCGGCGAGACCCTGGGCAACCCCGGCCTGGATGTGTTGGACATACCCTCGGTATCGGAGGTGGCGCACGATGCGGGCCTGCCGCTTTTGGTGGACTCCACCTTCACCACACCTTGGTTGATCAAGCCCCTTGAACTCGGGGCGGATCTGGTCTTCCACTCGGCCACCAAGTTCCTGTGCGGACACGGTACGGTGGTCGGTGGCATTGTCCTGGATGGTGGCCGCTTCGATTGGGCCGCCAGCCCACGCTTCCCCGAGCTCAGCGAGCCTTACGTGGGATTTCACGGCATGAACTTTGCCGAAGAGAGCACCGTGGGCGCCTTCTTGCTGCGCGCTCGGCGTGAAGGCCTGCGTGACTTTGGCGCCTGCATGAGCCCCCACACAGCCTGGCTAATGTTGCAGGGCATTGAGACACTGCCCCTGCGCATGGAGCGCCATGTGGCCAACGCGCGGCGCGTGGTGGAGTTTCTGTGCAATCACCCGCTGGTGCAGGACGTGGCCTACCCTGAACTACCCTCGCACCCAGACCACGCGCTGGCGCGCCGCCTGCTGCCGCGCGGCGCAGGCGCAGTTTTCAGCTTTAACCTCAAGGGATCGCGCGAACAGGGCCGGGTTTTCATTGAAACCCTGCAGGTGTTCTCACACTTAGCCAATGTCGGAGACTGCCGCTCCCTGGTTATCCATCCGGCCTCCACCACCCACTTCCGTATGAGCGACGATGCCTTGCGGATCAGCGGCATCGGGCCGGGAACAATCCGCCTGTCCATTGGGCTTGAATCAGCCGACGACCTGATCGAAGATCTTAAACGCGCCTTCAAGCTCGCCGAACGGGCCGGCGGCAAACCCTCGCCCAAAGCCCAAACTGCGCCAGGTGACGCGTGAAGATTGACATCGCAGACCGTCAGATCTACGCCTACACCGGCGGCCGACCCTTTGACCCTCGCCTGCCCTGCGTGGTTTTCATTCACGGCGCGCTTCATGACCACAGCGTTTGGACGATGCCAGCGCGTTGGCTGGCGCACCATGGGCATGCGGTCTTGGCCCTGGACCAACCCGGTCATATGCGAAGCAGCGGACCGGTCTGTGCCGACATCGAAAGCTTGGCGCAGTGTTTATGGGACGTACTGGATGCCGTGGGAGTGAAAGCGGTCAGCCTGGTGGGCCACAGCATGGGCTCGCTCATTGCCCTCCAAGCCGCCTCACAGCGAGCCCAGTGCGTTCGAGACCTCGTCATGGTGGGCACCTCCTATCCGATGACGGTCTCATCCGCGCTGCTCCAGGCCGCCGAGCAGCAGCCTGCGCAGGGTATCGAGCTGGTCAATCAGTACTCAATCAGCACCTGGGCGGCCAAGCCCGGATACCCAGGCCCAGGTTTCTGGCTGCATGGGGGGAATCGGGCGCTAATGCACCGAGTGATGGCCTCCAATCGCGATGTGAACCTCTTCAGCCATGACTTCAGGCTGTGTGATGCCTACCGGGGTGCTGAAGCAGCGATGCCACAAGTCCGGGCACGCTCGCACTTGGTTCTGGGCGCACGGGATCAAATGACCCTGCCCAAGGCCAGCGGCTTGCTGCAACAGGGCCTGAACGCCCAGGTGCATACCGTGGCGGCCGGACACAGCCTGATGCATGAAGACCCTGAGGATTTCTTGCGCGTACTGCGAAGCATCACCGCGGGGCATGCGGTATAGGTTCACCTGGGGTTTATCCTAACGGACTATCATGCCGGCCATGAACGATGTCTCCCCTGGGCCGACTCCCAGCGCCGCCGACCGAGTGGTGCAGGCCACCCGTACCTTGTCCATCGCCGCCCTGATGGGTTTGGTGGTCCTGGGCCTAGCCTGGGAGCTTGTGCTGGCTCCAACGGGTAACCGAACCCTGGTGCTCAAGGTCGTTCCACTGCTTTTCCCCTTGGTGGGGTTGCTCAAGCACAGGATGTACACGCATCGCTGGGTCAGCCTGCTTGTGTGGCTGTACTTCACCGAAGGGGTGGTCCGAGCTACATCAGACCCCTACCCTTCTTGGGTGCTGGCCTGTGTTGAGGTGCTCTTGTGCTTGGTGCTGTTCACCGCCAGCGCTGTGCATGTCCGCTGGCGTTTGTCGCAGGCCAAAGCCCGAGGCGAACTGCAGGAGGTCGCAAGCTGATGGGTTCCGCAAAGCCGACCCTGGCTGAATGCCCACCTCCGGACCTGCTGGAGGCTCTGGAGGTAATTACCGGTCCGGGCCATGTGCTGACGGGTGACGGGTTGCAGGCCTATGAACGCGACTGGCGTCGCCGCTCGCACGGCCGGGCACGTGCAGTGGTGAGGCCAGCTGATGCTCAGCAGGTGGCACGCGTGGTCCAAGTTTGCGCGCAGCACCGGGTATCGCTGGTGCCACAAGGCGGGCACACCGGCCTGGTGGGCGGCGGTACACCAGACGAGACCGGCACGCAAATCGTGCTGTCGACGCAGCGCCTGAACCACATCCGGGAGGTGGATGCAGACAACCTAACCATGACGGTCGAGGCGGGCTGCATTCTACAAACCGTTCAGGCTGCCGCCGCTGAGTTGGGGCTGCTGTTTCCACTGAGTCTGGCCGCCGAGGGCAGTTGCACCATCGGTGGTAACTTGTCCACCAATGCTGGCGGCACGCAGGTGCTGCGCTATGGCAACGCGCGCAGCCTGTGCCTCGGCCTGGAGGTGGTCACGGCCGAAGGCTGTCTGCTTAACGGCCTAAGCGGCTTGCACAAGGACAACACCGGGTATGACCTGCGCGACTTGTACATCGGCAGCGAAGGCACCCTAGGCGTGATCACCGCTGCCACCTTGAAGCTCTTCCCCCAACCAGCGGCCGTGATGACCGCCCTGGCCAGTTGTGCCAGCCCCAGCCATGCGGTGGCCCTCCTTCGACTGGCGCGGGCCCGGTTGGGCGCCACCCTCACTGGCCTCGAATTGATGAACCGCCTGTCCCGCGAATTAGTCGCACAGCACCTGCCCCAGATTGCGCAGCCGCTATGTTCAGGCCAACAGATGCCAGCCTGGAGTGTCCTGCTCGAACAGTCCGACGATCAGGGCCCGGAACAGGCTCAAGGACGGCTGGAGGATCTAATGTCTTTGGCACTGCAAGACGGGCTGATTGAGGATGTCGCAGTGGCCAAAAACCTAGCCGAGTCCCGCAGCCTTTGGCACCTGCGTGAAGCCATTCCCTTGGCGCAGGCCGAAGAAGGCTTAAACATCAAGCACGACATCTCACTGCCGGTGTCGCGTATTCCTGCATTCATTGCTGAGACCGACGCAGCCTTGGAACAGGCTCACCCCGGTTGTCGCTTGGTGAACTTTGGTCACTTAGGCGACGGTAACCTGCACTACAACGTTCAGGCCCCACCTACGGTGGCAGCAAGCGACTTTCTTCGCCAGCATGAGCCGGCCATCAACACCTTGGTCTACGACGCAGTGCAACGGCACCAGGGCTCCATTTCCGCCGAACATGGCATCGGCCGTCTCAAGCGCGACGAGTTGGCTCATCGGAAAGACCCTGTGGCCCTGAGCCTGATGAAGCGGTTGAAGGCGGCTTTGGATCCTGAGGGAACATTGAACCCTGGACGGGTGATCTAATTGGCTGGCGCTGGGGGACCGAGCCCCTACTGCAGCGGACCGCCAAGTCCCTTGGGCATGGGCAGGGGTATCACCTCGATGCCCTCATCGAGCAATGACTCACGTTCATGCGGCGTGGTCTGACCCCGTATCCCGCGCTCGGGCGATTCGCCATAGTGGATGCGGCGGGCCTCTTCGGCAAACCGGCCACCCACATCTTCGGTGTTCTCGATCACGTGCCGGACGGCCTTGAGCCAAGCGTGTTGCATCAAGGCCATGGTGGTAGCGGCTTCCGGGGAAGGCGGCTTCCGGCTTGCTGGGACGGCGTCAGGGGCCACTGACACCACCGCTTGGGACCCGCTTGGCTCAGACACCGTATCACCGGCGATTTCTTGGCGTGCGCCGCTGATGCGGCCCAGGTTGAGCCGTGGAGCACTCAGCCGCTTGTTGATCTCGCGCGAGGCGCAGAAAGGGCACTCAAGCAAGCCGCTCTGCTTCTGCTGTGCATAGTCACCTTCCGACGCAAACCAACCTTCAAAGGCATGGCCGGTAACGCAGCCTAAGTCGAATACTTTCATCCCTCAGATCATAAGTTCACAAGTCCAAGCGAGTTGGCAGCAGGGTCGAATCGGGTTGGGGCAGGCCCCATTCAGCACACCAAGCCTGGGCACTTTGCCACCGGGGCTGCCAACGGCCCGCTGCCCAATGTTCCAGCCACAGCAGCCCAATTTGGGTCTTAGCGTCGCTCAAGGCCCCTTGTGCAGCCATGTTCTGCAGGTCCTGCATTCCAACCTCGCAAATGTCGAGCAACTCGTCAGCATCGAGCTTGGCGGGCCCAGGCACAAGGCCCTGGGCAAACCACACTTCAATGAACTCGTCGGAATAGGCTGCGGCGTTGTGCAGGCGCCCGGCCACCGCCCATTCGTGCGCGCGGTAGCCGGTTTCCTCAAGTAACTCCCGCATACCGGTATGCAAGGTGGGTTCTGCCATATCACGCTTGCCGGCCGGAAACTCCAACAGCACCTGCCGAAGAGGGTAGCGGTACTGCCGCTCCATGATGAAACGGTCCCGCGACAGCAAAGGCACCACCATGACCGCACCCGGGTGCCGGATGTACTCCCGTCGCACCAGCAACCCATTGGACAGTCGGGCCTGGTCGCTGTACACCTGCAAAAATGTCCCTTTAAGCACCTGTTCGGACGCAACAGGTACCTCGTGTAGCCTTTGCTCCTCAGGGCTCATTCGAAACCCGGTTTGCCGGGCGTTGGCGTCGTAAGTAGCGCCAGACGAACCCTGGAAATGCGAAGGTTAAGAACAGACTGCCCATGGCCACATAGAACGCCCAACCCTGTGCATGGCGCTGCCCAATGCTGGCCTCCACTAAAAATCCAAGTCCGATACACAAGCCGCAACCGGCAAACAACTCCAGCACCCTCCACGCGAGGTGCTTGGGCGAGCGGCGTGGCCCCAGCACGAACAAGCGTTCGTTGACGAAGGGCAGATTGGCCAAGACCAGGCCCAACAGCAGCAACAACCAGACCTCCAAACGGATGTCCATTACTGCTCCGATGGAGGCTGTAACTGCACGCCGCGCTCGAAGGCCAGGAATTTATTCACAGCTTTATCGGTCAGTGATCAGGTGGCGAGCGCGCGAACCACGGCGTCGCGGCACACCGCCATGAGCCCTCCGGGCAGCACGCCCAGGATCAGCACCACTGCCCCGTTGGCCATCAAGAGCAGACCCGCCGGGCCTTGCGCCGATACGATCGGCCCCTGCACCGGTTCGTCAAAGACCATGACCTTGACCACCCGCAGATAGTAGAAGGCCGCCACTAGGCTCAGCAGCACTGCAACCACCGCCAATGCGATGTATGCGGCCTGACCTGTGGTCACCAGGGTTTGCAGCACCGCAAGCTTGGCATAAAACCCCATGGTGGGTGGTATGCCAGCCAGTGAGAACATGAACACCGTCATCACTGCTGCCATCCACGGCTGCCGCCGCGCTAAGCCCGCCAAGTCAGCAATCTGTTCACTCTCAAAACCATCCCGTGCCAGCAACATCACCAAGCCGAAGCTGCCGAGGGTGGTCAAGACGTAGGTTGCCATATAGAACATTGCCGAGCTGTAAGCATTACCCGCCGGCACCGTTTCACCACCGATCACGCCAGAGCCGAGCGACAGCAACATGAAGCCCATCTGCGCAATGGCGGAATAGGCCAGCATACGCTTGAGATTGGTCTGCGCAATGGCTGCAAGGTTGCCCACCACCAGCGAGACCACAGCCATGAATAAAAGCATCTGCTGCCAGTCCGCCGCGACCTTGAGCAGCCCCTCTACCAACAATCGGATGGTGATGGCAAAAGCGGCCAGCTTGGGCGCGCTGGCGATCAACAGCGTCACCGCTGTGGGAGCGCCCTGGTATACGTCGGGCACCCACATATGAAAAGGCGCCACGCCGAGCTTAAAACCCAAGCCAGCCACGATGAAGACGACCCCAAACACCAAGACCTGTGTGTTGACCCGCCCTTGCGCGATGACCTCAAACACCTTGGGAATCTCCAGGGTTCCCGTAGCGCCATACATCATCGACAGGCCGTACAACAAGAAGCCACTGGCCAAAGCCCCCAACACGAAGTACTTCATGGCAGCTTCGGTCGCCGTGGCGTCGTCGCGGCGCAGCGCCACTAGAGCGTACAGCGACAGGCTCATGATTTCCAGGCCCATGTAGACCACGAGAAAGTCGTTGGCCGACAGCATCACGTGGATACCCAAGAGAGACAACAGGGTCAACACGTAGAACTCGCCCTTGTGCATGTCGCGATCGGCGATATAGGGCTGCGCGTAGGCCAGCGTAATCATCATCGCCAGCGTGGCCATCACGCCCAGTAGGCGGCCCATGGGGTCCATCACCACCATATTACCCAAGGCGTAGATGGTCAATCCCGCATCGAATTGCTGGAAATGCAATACCGCCGTGACGGCCAAGGCCGCCTGGCTCATCCCGTGGGTATAGTGACGCCGCTCGTCGACCACAAACAGGTCAACCAGGGCGATGGCGCAGGCCGCCAGCAACAGGAAAATCTCGGGTGTCAGGGCCGCCCAGTTCAACAAGGTCATTCTTGTGGTCTCCATGGGCTCAGGCCGGCAGCTTAGACAGCGCCACATGGCGCAGGAGTTCGGTGACCGAAGTCTGCATCACATCGGTAAAGGGCTTGGGGTACAGGCCCATCCACAGCACGGCCAAGGCCAACAAGGCCAACATGAAGAACTCGCGATCATTCAGGTCAGTGAGCTCGCGCACCTGCTCGTTGGCGATGTCACCGAAATACACGCGCTTAACCATCCAAAGGGTATAGGCCGCACCAAACACCAAGGTCGTCGAGGCCACGCCTGCGATCCAGAAGTCGTACTTGACCGCCCCAAGTATGACCATCCACTCACCCACGAAGCCGCCGGTGCCGGGCAGGCCACAGTTGGCCATCGCGAAAAATACTGCAAACGCTGCAAATCTGGGCATGGTGTTCACCACACCGCCATAAGCTGAGATTTCGCGTGAGTGAACCCGGTCATACAAGACGCCGATACACAGAAACATCGCACCCGACACAAAGCCATGGCTGATCATTTGAATGATGGCACCACCCACACCTAGGTCACTGAAAATGAAGAAGCCTAAGGTGACGAACCCCATATGGGCAATCGATGAATAGGCCACCAGCTTCTTCATGTCCTGCTGTACCAGGGCCACCAAGCCGATGTAGACCACCGCAATCAAACTCAAGCTGATCATCAGCCAATCAGACTCCCGTGCGGCATCTGGTGCGATGGGCATGGAAAAGCGCAGGAAGCCGTAGGCTCCGAGCTTGAGCATGATGGCCGCTAACACCACGGAGCCGCCTGTGGGTGCTTCGACGTGTGCATCAGGCAACCAGGTGTGAACTGGCCACATCGGCACCTTGACCGAAAAGGCTGCAAAGAAGGCAAAGAACAACAAGGTCTGGGCCGTCATGGGCAGTGGCAGTTGATGCCACGCTTGGATGTCAAAGCTCCCGCCAGACTTCAAATACAGGTACAGCAAGGCAACCAGCATCAACAATGAGCCCAGCAGCGTGTACAGGAAGAACTTGAAGGCCGCATAGACCCGGCGTGGGCCACCCCAAACGCCAATGATGATGTACATCGGGATAAGGGTGGCCTCGAAGAAGATGTAAAACAGCAGTCCGTCCAGCGCACTAAAGACGCCCACCATCAGCCCCGATAGGATGAGGAAGGCGCCCATGTACATCGCTACGCGGTCTTCGATGATCTCCCAAGCAGCGATCACAACGATGATGGTGATGAATGCGGTCAGTAGGATGAACCAGACCGATAAGCCGTCGATACCCAGGTGGTAACGCACATTAAAGCGGTCGATCCACGGCAGGTTTTCCACGAACTGCATGCCGACAGCGGCCGTGTCAAAACCTACTACCAGTGGGATGGTGACCAGGAATGACAGAACCGCGGCTGCCAGCGCCAGCCAGCGCACCGCGCCTGCGTGCTCATCACGCCCGACCGCCAGCAATAGACTGCCCAGCACGATAGGCAGCCAGATGGCAACACTCAACAAGCCCATTTTCTTGTTCTCCGCCTCTTCTGTACGACCAAGGACAGGCCCTGGTGATCAATGGCCGAAGAGGCCGGTGAGATGCGGCCACAGCCGCCACGTCATAAAACCGAACACGCCCAAGAGCATCACCAGTGCATACCAATACAAGTGACCGGTCTGAACTAGGCGGCTCAGTCCAGCCAAGGTGCCAACCGCACGGGCCGACCCGTTGACGATCAGGCCATCAATAACTGCGGTATCGCCGCCCTTCCATAGCCCCGTGCCCAGTACACGCGAGCCCGCGGCCAATACCCTTTCGTTGAAAGCGTCCATGTAGTACTTGTTCTCCAGCACCTTCACCAGAGGCGAGAGCGCACGGCTTATCGCGGCTGGAATGGACGGTTGCTTAAGGTAAAACCACCAGGCCGCCGCCACGCCCATGACCGCCAGCCAAAAGGGCAGCGTTTTCAGCCCATGGACGGCCATGGCCACTGCACCGTGGTACTCGGCAGTAATACGGGCCATGGCGGGGTGTTGAGCCTCATTGACCAGGATCGCGTCCTTCAGGAACTCTCCAAACAGCATCGGCTCAATGGTCATGTACCCGATCAGCACCGAGGGCACCGCCAAAAGTACCAAGGGGGCGGTCACCACCCAAGGCGACTCGCGCGGCGTGTGGTCCTCGTCATGGTCATCGTGATGGTGGTCATGCTCCCCAGAAATAGGCTTGTGGCGGAAGCGCTCCTGGCCATGAAAGACCAGGAAATACATGCGGAAACTGTAGAAGGCCGTGACGAACACACCGGCCACCACTGCAAAGATAGCAAAGGGGGTGCCCGGCAGGTCGCTGGCCTGTACGGCCATGATGATGCTGTCCTTGGAGTAGAACCCCGCAAACAACGGCGTACCGATCAAGGCCAACGAGCCCAACAGCGAGGTGATCCAGGTGATGGGCATGTACTTACGCAGCCCGCCCATATTTCGGATGTCCTGGTCATGGTGCATACCAATGATCACCGAGCCAGCAGCTAGAAACAGCAGCGCCTTGAAGAACGCATGCGTCATCAGGTGAAACACCGCCACCGAGTAGGCCGATACTCCCAAGGCAACTGTCATATAGCCCAACTGCGAGAGCGTGGAATAGGCCACGACCCGCTTGATATCGTCTTGAACGATGCCCAAGAAGCCCATGAACAAGGCTGTGATCGCACCAATGACCAGCACAAAGTTCAATGCGGTGTCCGAGAGCTCAAACAAGGGCGACATCCGAGCCACCATGAAGATGCCCGCCGTAACCATCGTGGCAGCATGAATCAGGGCTGAGATCGGCGTGGGGCCTTCCATTGAATCGGGCAGCCACACATGCAGCGGAAACTGCGCACTCTTGCCCATCGCACCAATGAACAGGCAGATACAGGCCACCGTGATCAATAGCCAGTCGGTACCGGGAAACCTCAGCTGTGCTAGTTCATCGGCCTTGGCAAAGGCTTCGATGTAATTCAAGGTGCCAGCGTAGGCTACGATCAATCCGATGCCCAGGATGAAACCGAAGTCACCAACCCGATTCACCAGGAAGGCCTTCAGATTGGCGAAGATCGCAGTGGGCTTTTTGAACCAGAACCCGATGAGCAGGTAAGACACCAAACCAACCGCCTCCCAGCCAAAAAACAACTGAAGAAAGTTGTTGCTCATCACAAGCATCAACATTGAGAAGGTGAACAGGGAGATGTAGCTGAAGAACCGCTGGTAGCCCGGGTCATCCTCCATATAGCCAATGGTGTAAAGATGCACCATCAACGATACAAAGGTCACCACGCACATCATCATGGCTGTCAGGCCGTCGACCATGAAGCCGACCTCCATCTTCAGACCGCCAATCACCATCCACTCGTAAATGGTTTGGTTGAAACGCGCACCGTCAAGGGCAACGCTCTTGAGAACCATTGCCGACAGGATGAAGCTGATCAGCACGCCCAGGATGGTGAAGAAATGTGAGCCCCGACGCCCTACATAGCGGCCGAGGAAGCCCGCGATGATGGCACCTGCCAATGGAGCCAGGGGAACAGCCAAAAGGGTGCTGGAAGAAAGCTCTACCGCCATACTGGTCAGCCCTTGAGGGTGTCAAGTTCCTCGACGTTGATCGATGCCCGGTTACGGAACAGCACCACCAAGATCGCCAGACCGATGGCCGATTCGGCAGCCGCCACGGTGAGGATGAAAAATACGAACACCTGGCCCGCCATGTCACCCAGGTAATGGGAGAAGGCCACGAAGTTCAGGTTCACTGCCAGCAGCATGAGCTCAATGGCCATCAGCAGCACGATGAGGTTGCGCCGGTTGAGAAAAATTCCGATCACCGACAGCGCAAACAAGATGGCACCCAACGACAGGTAGTGCCCCAGGGTGATGGAGCCCATCATGCGCCTCCTTTTGGAGCAGCGGGTGGCGTTGGTTCGGATGCAGCGGCGCCCGCGCCGGCCGCAGTCGTGGAAGCCGGACCGGCCTGCCCACCAGCGCCTGAAGCCGCAGGCTGCTCCACTTCGGCTGCCATGGAGATAATACGCACCCGGTCAGCCCGCTTTACACGCACCTGTTGGCCAGGGTCCATGGCCCTCACGTCCTTACGCTTTCGTAAGGTCAGCGCCAGCGCCGCCACCATGGCCACCAGCAGCAGCACAGCAGCCAGCTGCAGCGGATACAGGTAGTGCGTGTACAGCTCGATACCCAGCAGTCGTGTATTGCCGTACTCGGCCAAACGCGGATCCACGGGTGCGGCCTGCGACACCCTGAATCCGCTCATCAGCACCAACGCCATCTCTATTGCGATCACCGCGCCAATCAGCCCTGCAAGGGGAAGGTGCTGCCAGAAGTTTTGCCGAAATTGGTCAGCGTTGATGTCCAGCATCATCACCACGAATAAGAACAAAACCATCACTGCACCCACATAGACGAGCACAAGAGTGATGGCCAGGAATTCGGCCTGCAACAGCATCCACACACACGAGGCGCTGAAGAATGCAAGCACAAGGAACAGCGCGGCATGAACCGTACTGCGGGCGGTAATCACGCAGAAAGCTGCCAGCAGCAGCACCGCGGAGAACGCATAGAACAGGGCGGCTTGGTTGTCCATGACTCTGGAGGCGAGATCACCGAATCAGCGGTACTTCGCGTCGGCCTCCTTGTTCGCAGCGATTTCCTTTTCATACCGATCACCCACCGCCAAGAGCATGTCCTTGGTGAAATACAGATCGCCACGTTTTTCACCGTGGTATTCGAAGATGTGCGTCTCAACAATCGAGTCAACCGGGCAGCTCTCTTCACAAAAGCCGCAAAAGATGCACTTGGTCAGATCAATGTCGTAACGCTTGGTGCGGCGCGAACCATCGTCCCGCACGTCGCTTTCAATGGTAATGGCCATGGCCGGACAGACCGCTTCGCACAGCTTGCAGGCGATGCAACGTTCTTCACCGTTCTCGTAGCGGCGTAAAGCGTGCAGCCCGCGAAAGCGGGGCGACAGCGGTGTCTTTTCATCTGGGAACTGCACGGTAACCTTGCGCTTGAAGAAGTGACGCCCGGTAACCTTGAGTCCCTTGAGGAGCTCCAAGAGCATGAAGCTTTGAACGAAATCCTTGACTGCAGACATCAGGCTTCCTATTTCACTTCCAGATGTTCAGCGGTGTCTGCATCCACAGGCCCACAACAACGAGCCACACCAGGGTGACGGGAATGAAGATCTTCCAGCCCAGACGCATGATCTGGTCATAGCGGTAGCGTGGGAAGGTGGCACGTACCCAAAGAAACATGGTTACCACCACAAACACCTTAATGGCCAACCAGAGCCAGCCGGGAATCCAGTTGAACAGTGTGCTGTCGATGGGCGGCAACCAGCCGCCCAGGAACATGATCACGCACAGGGTAGAGACAAGAATCATGTTGGCGTACTCGGCCAGGAAAAACATGGCAAAGGCCATACCTGAGTACTCGATCATGTGACCCGCCACGATCTCCGATTCGCCCTCCACCACGTCGAAGGGGTGGCGGTTGGTTTCAGCCAGACCAGAGACAAAGTAGACGATGAACACGGGGAATAGCGGCAACCAGTTCCACGACAGAAAAGTCAGTCCCATCTCGGCAAAGTAGCCATCCCCCTGCTGCTGCACGATGCCCGTCATATTCATCGTGCCCGAGACCATCAACACGATCACCAATGCAAAGCCCATGGCGATTTCATAGCTGACCATCTGGGCCGATGCGCGCAGCGCACCCAAGAAGGCGTACTTTGAGTTCGAGGCCCAGCCAGCAATGATCACCCCGTAGACCTCGAGCGAGGTGATAGCCATTAGGTACAGCAGGCCTGCGTTGACGTTGGCCAAGGCCACTTCAGGTCCAAAGGGGACCACGGCCCATGCGGCCAATGCCGGCATGATCGTCATCACTGGCCCCAAGAAGAACAGTCTCTTGTCGGCCGCCGTCGGACGAATGATTTCCTTGAATACCAACTTGACAGCGTCGGCGATTGGGGTCAACAAACCCCAGGGCCCCACGCGGTTGGGCCCGGGTCGAACTTGGGTCCATCCGATGGCCTTACGTTCCCACAAGGTGAGGTACGCGACGCTGCCCATCAGGGGCAGCACCACAGCGACAATCTTGATGAAGTTCCACACCACCAGCCACAGAGTGGGTCCTAGGGCGGTGTTGCCGAAATGATGAAGCGCTTCAAACATGATCACGCCCAACTGGCTTTCTCGACGCTGATCGCGCCAAACATCGCACCCAAAGCAGCCGTTGCACTGTGCCCGGCTGGCACGCAGACCGTGCCGCTGGCCAGAGACTCATCACATCGGGCTGGCAATACCACCGAGGCACCGCCCTGCCCAATGCGCACAGCCCCGCCGGTCGTTAGGCCCAGGCTGTCCCACAGATCGCTGGGCAACGCCGCCACCGGCGGCTTAGCATCTGCGGTGGCCTGCAAACTTGGTGCACGGCGCACGATCGGATCGGCGCTGTAGATGGGAACCGGGCTCAGGCGCTCCAATCCTACGGGCTGGACCGCAGCCTGGGGCAGACCCGCAGCCGCGTTAGATAACCGAGACGCCAAGGTGGACAGGTCCCCGAGTGCCTGGGTACGGACCTCCTCGACCGTTTCTTGATCGAAGCCTTGCAGGCCCAACAAACTGCCCAAAACGCGAAGAACCTTCCAGCCCGGGCGCGTTTGACCACGTGGCTTGACCACACCTTGGAAAGCCTGCAAGCGTGCCTCAGCGTTGATAAAGGCCCCGGATGTTTCGGTGAACGGTGCAATCGGTAGCATCACATCGGCGTTGTCGACTCGCGCGTCACGGAATGGGGTGAATACCACCACGAGGCCTGAACCTTGCAATGCGGCCTTTGCAGCCGCACCATCGGCAGCGTCTAACTCGGGCTCTACATTGAAGAGCAACAGGGCCTTCATGGGCTGGCTCAGCAGTTGCCCAGCATGCAAAGCGGCCGGGATACCGGGGGCTGGTTGTGCACCCACCAACTGCGCGCCCACGCTATTGGCGGCCGCGCCCAGGAAACCCAGGCGGGCACCGGTGTGCTCGGCGATGAAGTTCCCCAGTTGCAGCAAGGCTGTAGCCTGGGGGTGTTGCTCTGCGCCCAGCCCCATCAACAAGGCGCTGCGATGGCCCCCCATCAGCGACTGCGCCACCGCCGTGGCCTGATCGCTGGCCTGTATGCCCGCCACGGGCGCGGCAACCCCCTTGGACTGCGCCACCGCAGTGGCAACAGCAGCCAAAGCGTTGACCCAGTGCGACGGCACCGTGGTGATCGTATGCTGGATGGGCATCAGCCAGTCGTCCCCAGCCGAGCCCAAACGCGAAATCTGGGCGCCACGGCGCGCAGCCTGGCGCAAGCGCTGCGCAAACAGCGGATGGTCTTTGCGCAGGAAGCTGCCCACTACCAGAACCCGGTCCAGGCCCGATAGGTCGGCAATCGGCATGCCCAGCCAGCGTGCGCCACCGGCATGCAGGCTGAAATCACTTTGACGCAGGCGGTGATCGATATTCTCGCTGCCCAAGCCGCGAACCACCTTGGCCAGAAGATGAAGCTCTTCAACCGTCGAATGAGCCGAAGCCAGAGCGCCAATTGACGAAGCGCCGAACTCACCTTGGATGCGCTTCAAGCCGTCAGCTACATAGTTCAGCGCCTGCTGCCAGGTTACTGTCTGCCACTGGCCGCCCTGCTTGATCATGGGTTCAGTCAAGCGGGCATCGCTGTTGAGCGCTTCGTAGGAAAAGCGGTCACGGTCGGCGATCCAGCACTCGTTGACGGCTTCGTTTTCCAGCGGAACCACCCGCATCACTTGGTCGGCCTTAACCTGTACCACCAGGTTGGTGCCGGTGCTGTCATGCGGACTGACGCTCCTGCGGCGCGACAGCTCCCAGGTGCGGGCACTGTAGCGAAAGGGCTTGCTGGTCAACGCACCCACCGGACAGACGTCGATCATGTTGCCCGAAAGCTCAGAGTCCACCGTGTTGCCTACGAAGGTGGTGATCTCGGAGTGCTCGCCGCGGTGCAGCATGCCCAACTCCATCACCCCAGCAACCTCCTGGCCAAAGCGCACACAACGGGTGCAGTGGATGCAGCGGCTCATTTCCTCCATCGAGATCAAAGGACCCACGCTCTTGTGGAACACCACCCGCTTTTCCTCGGTGTAGCGCGAGGCGCTGCCGCCATAGCCCACCGCCAAGTCTTGCAACTGACACTCACCGCCTTGGTCGCAGATGGGGCAATCCAGCGGGTGGTTGATCAGCAGAAACTCCATCACCGACTGCTGAGCCTTCCTGGCCTTTTCGCTTTGGGTATGTACCACCATGCCCGCGGTCACCGGCGTGGCGCATGCCGGCATGGGCTTGGGGGCTTTCTCCACTTCAACCAAACACATGCGGCAATTGGCGGCAACGCTGAGCTTTTTGTGATAGCAAAAATGCGGTATGTAGATACCTGCAATATCGGCCGCGTGCATCACCATGCTGCCAGGCTCAACTTCGACCTTTCGGCCGTCGAGCTCAATTTCCACCAGGTTCTTGCCGGGGTCAGACATAGGCCGGTACCATGCAGGTCTTATGTTCAATGTGATGCACGAACTCATTACGAAAGTGCTTGATCATGGCGCGCACGGGCATCGCCGCTGCATCGCCTAAGGCACAGATGGTGCGGCCCTGGATGTTGTCAGCCACCGAGTTGAGCAGTTCCAGATCTTCCATCCGACCCTGGCCCTTTTCGATACGGTCCACCATTCGCCAGAGCCAGCCCGTACCCTCTCGGCAGGGGGTGCATTGGCCGCAGCTCTCGTGCTGATAAAAATACGACAAGCGCAGTAGGCTCTTGACCATGCAGCGGGTGTCGTTCATCACGATCACAGCACCTGAACCCAACATGGAGCCCGCCTTGGCAATGGCGTCGTAGTCCATGGTGATGTCCCTCATGATGTGTGCCGGCAGCACGGGTGCTGATGAGCCCCCGGGAATCACGGCCTTCAGCACCCCACCCTTGACTCCCCCCGCCAGCTCAAGGAGCTTGGAAAACGGCGTGCCCATGGGCACCTCAAAATTTCCTGGCGCGTTCACGTCGCCGACCACTGAGAAGATCTTGGTGCCGCCGTTGTTATGCTTGCCCACCTCCAGGTAGGCCTGACCACCATTACGGATAATCCAGGGAACAGCCGCGAAGGTCTCGGTGTTGTTGATGGTGGTGGGTTTGCCGTACAGGCCAAAGCTGGCCGGAAACGGCGGCTTGAAGCGTGGCTGGCCCTTCTTGCCTTCTAAGGACTCCAATAACGCGGTCTCTTCACCGCAGATGTAGGCGCCAAAACCATGGTGGGCATGCAACTCGAAGCTGGTATCGGAGCCCATGATGTGGGCCCCGAGAAAGCCCGCTGCACGAGCCTCTTGCAAGGCGGCTTCAAACCGTTCGTAGACCTCGAAGATCTCGCCGTGGATGTAGTTGTAACCCACAGTGATACCCATGGCGTAGGCCGCGATGGTCATACCTTCGATCACCGCGTGTGGGTTGTACATCAGGATATCGCGGTCTTTGCAGGTACCCGGCTCGCCTTCATCAGAGTTGCACACCAGATACTTCTGGGCCGGGAACTGGCGTGGCATAAAGCTCCACTTCAGCCCGGTGGGAAAGCCTGCACCCCCGCGGCCCCGCAATGAAGAGAGCTTGACATCGGCGATCACCGCCTCGGGCGTCATTCCTTGGCCCCCGTCGCGGCCGAGAATCTTGCGCAAGGCCGCGTAGCCACCACGCGCCTGGTAATCCTTCAGGCTCCAGTTCGAGCCATTGAGTTCAGAGTAGATCTGCGGCTGAATGTGCCGGCCGTGAAAGCAAGTCTCCCGGCCCTTGGCCTGAAACCGCGAGAGGTCAAGCATTTGTCTCATGGCGATCACGCCCCTTTCCTCAATTGATCGACCAACGCATCTAGACGGTCGTTGCTCATGAAGCTCACCATCTGCCGGTCGTTGACCAGCATCACCGGTGCGTCGGCACAGGCACCCAGACACTCGGTTTTCTGTACGGTGAACAGACCATCTGCCGAGGTGCCACCCTCTTGCACGCAAAGCTGGCTGCAAAGGTGCTCAAGCGCCTGCTGACCGCTGCGTAACTGGCAGGGCAGATTGGTGCACACGCTAAGCTTGAACTTGCCCAAGGGCTTCTGGTTGTACATGTTGTAGAAGGTCGTCACCTCGGCCACGGCGATGGGCGCCATGCCTAAGTAGGTGGAAACGGCCTTTTCGGCGGCCGCGCTGACCCATCCTTCCTCCTGTTGCACGATGGACAAACAGGCCATAACAGCCGACTGACGCTGATCGGCCGGGTACTTGGCGACTTCGCGGTCGAAACGCGCGCGCATGACTTCGCTCAGGGTGTAGGTGGGGTTATCGCTGCTCATCGGTCAATCTCACCAAACACAATGTCCATGGTGCCGATGACAGCAACCGCATCAGCAATCATGTGTCCCCGGGTCATTTCATCAAGCGCGGCTAAGTGAGCAAAACCCGGTGCACGGATCTTCATACGCCAAGGCTTGTTGGCGCCATCACTGACCATGTAAATGCCGAACTCGCCCTTGGGATGCTCAACCGCCGCGTAGGACTGGCCTTCGGGCACGTGGAAGCCCTCGGTGAAGAGCTTGAAGTGATGGATCAGCTCTTCCATATTTGACTTCATGCCCACTCGGTCGGGCGGTGCCACCTTGTGGTTGTCGGTGATCACCGGGCCGGAGTTGTCTCGCAGCCACTTCACGCACTGGCCGATGATGCGGTTACTTTGGCGCATCTCTTCCACCCGCACCAGGTAGCGGTCGTAGGTGTCACCGTTGACGCCCACCGGAATGTCGAAGTCCATCCGGTCGTAGACATCGTAGGGCTGCTTCTTGCGCAGGTCCCAGGCGATGCCTGAACCACGCAGCATGGCGCCGGAGAAGCCTAGGTTTAATGCCCGCTCAGGGGTGACCACCGCGATTCCTACCGTGCGTTGCTTCCAGATGCGGTTATCCGTCAGCAGGGCTTCATATTCATCAACCAGAGCTGGGAAGCGCTTGGTGAAGTCTTCAATGAAGTCCAGCAGCGAGCCCTGCCTGTTTTCGTTTAGCTGTGCGATGGCGCGGGAATTGCGGATCTTGCTCACCTGGTACTGAGGCATGCGGTCAGGCAGATCTCGGTACACACCGCCCGGGCGAAAATACGCGGCATGCATGCGTGCGCCCGACACTGCCTCGTACATGTCAAACAGCTCTTCCCGCTCACGAAAGCAGTAGATAAGCATATTCATCGCACCGCAGTCCATGCCGTGGCAGCCCAGCCACAGGAGGTGGTTCAGCAGCCGCGTGATCTCGCTGTACATCACGCGGATGTACTGAGCGCGCTCCGGCACTTCGATACCCAGCAGCTTTTCGATGGCCAAGCAGTATGCGTGCTCGTTGCACATCATCGACACATAGTCCAAGCGGTCCATGTAGGGCAGCGACTGGATATAGGTCTTGGACTCGGCCAGCTTCTCGGTGGCCCGGTGCAAAAGCCCGATGTGCGGGTCGGCACGCTGGATAACCTCGCCATCAAGTTCCAGCACGAGGCGCAACACGCCGTGCGCGGCCGGATGCTGCGGGCCGAAGTTCAAGGTGTAGTTCTTGATGTCCGCCATGTTCGTCTCGTAGGCTGGCCGCTTAATGCAGCCCGCCGTAGGGCTCCTCGCGGATGATGCGCGGCGTGACCTCTCGGGTCTCGATCGTCACGGGTTGGTAGATCACACGCTTTTGCTCGGCGTCATAGCGCATCTCCACATGGCCGGTGACTGGGAAATCCTTGCGGAAGGGGTGCCCGATAAAGCCATAGTCGGTGAGCAAGCGCCTGAGGTCGTTATGGCCTTCGAAAAGGATGCCGTACAGGTCAAAGGCTTCCCGCTCAAACCAATTGGCTGCGTTCCAGACCTCGTTGACGCTGGCCACCAGGGGTTGCCGGTCATCCGGACAGAAGGTGCGCAGGCGCAAACGCCAGTTGTGTGCCACCGACAACAGGTGCAAGACTACGGCAAATCGAGGGCCTTCGTAGGCTCCATCCTTGTAGCCGCTGTAGTCCACTCCGCACAGGTCCATCAACTGCTCAAACCCCAATGTCGCGTCTTCGCGCAGAACCTGACATACCCACAGGTAGTCGGCCGAGTGCACGTTGAGAGTCACCTCTCCCAAGCGGCAGTCCATAGACTGGACGCGCTCGCCCAGTACCACCTGGAGCGAGGCCTGTAGGCGTTGGAGCTTTTCTAACATGAAATTCCTAGGTGGCGGGCACTGCTGCCGTTCAGGGTAATGCAGGTTTGATGCGCGGGATGTCGGAACAAACGCCTCAGCGGGCGATGGTGTTTTCGCGCCGAATCTTGGACTGAAGCTGCAAGATTCCGTAAAGCAAAGCTTCCGCTGTGGGCGGACAGCCCGGCACATACACATCCACGGGCACGATGCGGTCGCAACCGCGCACCACCGAGTAGCTGTAGTGGTAGTAGCCGCCGCCGTTGGCGCAAGACCCCATGGACAACACCCAGCGGGGCTCGGCCATCTGGTCATAAACCTTTCGGAGGGCGGGGGCCATCTTGTTGCAAAGCGTACCGGCCACGATCATGAGGTCAGACTGGCGCGGAGACGGCCTGAACAACATGCCAAAGCGGTCGATGTCGTAGCGCGATGCGCCTGCGTGCATCATCTCAACCGCGCAACAGGCCAGACCGAAGGTCATAGGCCACAGCGAACCGGTCTTGGACCAGTTCACCAGCTTGTCCACCGAGGTGGTGACGAAGCCTTCCTTGAGTACGCCTTCAATGCCCATGTTTCACTCCCAATCCAGCGCGCCCTTCTTCCATTCGTACACCAGGCCGACAACCAAGATGCCGAGGAAGACCATTACCGCCCAAAAGCCCGTGGGCCCAATGTCACGCAAAGAAACCGCCCACGGAAACAGAAAGGCGATCTCCAGGTCGAACAGAATAAAAAGGATGGCAACCAGGTAGTAGCGCACATCGAACTGCATGCGGGCGTCCTCGAAGGCCTCAAAACCACACTCGTAGGGGGAGTTCTTGGCCTCATTGGGGCGATTGGGTCCCATGATGAAACCGATGACCTGCGGCGCAATGCCGATGGCCGTGCCCACCAGGATGAACATGATGATGGGCAGGTACTCTTGCAGGTTCATGTTTACAACCGACTTCAGTCCGCCCGGCACTGGCCGAACGTAAAAAAAGCGCGTAGAGAATCGCCCGATTCCCCCAGCGCGCCCGCCTGTCCCGATTGGCAGCTCTGCTGCACTGGGCGCTCGGCGCCACCCTCCGGGGCCACACCGAATTTGACTCGACTTAACTTTCGTCTTCTATTTTTTGGTGCCGTCGGCGAGACTCGAACTCGCACAGCTTTCGCCACTACCCCCTCAAGATAGCGTGTCTACCAATTTCACCACGACGGCGCTGACAAACGTTGCTCCGCACAACGTGAGGATCAACCCAAAAATAACCTGCGATTCTAGACGGAAAACATCCGCGAAGCTGACGGCTACAGGGCTCAGCGTTTGGGAATTTCGCCGGGCTTGGCACCGGAGGTCTCACCTGGATTGGCCGCTGCACCGCCGGTGTCAGAGGCGGAAGTGGGCGCGTTGGGCGCCGCGCCCGGAGTCACGCCTGGAATCACGCCTGGAGTTGTCCCCGCAGGGACAGTGGCCTTCTCCAGCACGCTAGAACCGCCGGCCGGTGCCTCACGCGGCGTACCAAAGTAGGCTAAGCCCAGAGTGCACAGAAAGAACACGGTGGCGCAGGCTGAAGTGGAGCGGGACAGGAAGTTGGCACTGCCCGTGGCGCCAAAGAGGCTGCCTGAGGCACCGCTGCCGAACGATGCGCCCATGTCGGCACCCTTCCCGTGCTGGATCAGCACCAAGCCGATCATCACCAAGGCGGACATGATCTGAACAATGAGCAGCAGGTTGGCAAGAAATTGCATGGTGGTCAGCTAAGGTCAGTTGGGTTTGTTGGAACAACGGCCCTGGCCGATGTGGTGGGCAGTGAGTTCACCGCAGCCGTACGCATCATTGAGCCGCCCGGCAGATCGACACAAACTCGGCAGCCTTGAGCGACGCACCGCCAATCAAGCCACCGTCAATGTCGGCCTGAGCAAACAACGTGGCCGCGTTATCGGGCTTTACACTGCCGCCGTAGAGGATCTTCATGGCATCGGCATGAGCGGTGGCCGCCCGAAGCTGAGTGCGCAGGATCGCGTGCACCGACTGCGCCTGGTCGGGACTGGCCGTACGGCCGGTGCCGATGGCCCAAACAGGCTCGTAGGCCACCACGATTTCACCTGCGCAATGGCCCAGCACGTGGATCACCGCGGAGAGCTGACGCTTGACCACAGCCTCGGTCTGCCCGGACTCGCGTTGCTCAAGGGTTTCGCCCAGGCACACGATGGGCGTTAAGCCATGGGCCAGCGCTGCCTTGGCTTTGTCGGCCACCAGCGCATCGCTTTCGGCGTGGCCGCCGCGGCGCTCGGAGTGACCAACGATGACGTAGCGGCACCCCAGTTCTCGCAACATCGGGGCCGATACTTCACCGGTGTAGGCACCCCGCGCATGCGCGGAGACGTCCTGCGCGCCCCAGCGCAGCGCAGAAGCAGCCAGGGACACCGCCGTGTCGGCCAGGTAAACGAAGGGCACACACACCGCAGCATCGCAGGGCAAGGGCCCTGCCGCAAGGATACCGGCTAACAGCTCTGAATTACCCGCGCGGTCGCCATGCATTTTCCAGTTGCCAACGACGAGTTTTTTGCTCATGTTGCGAGCGTCTACCAGTTCAACATGATTTTGCCCACGTGCGCGCTGCTTTCCATCAGCTGGTGGGCCCGAACAGCGCCGTCTGGTGTCGATGCAGGGAACACGCTGTGGATAACTGGACGAATTCGGCCGGATTCCAGCAAGGGCCACACCCGCTCACGCAGACCGCGTGCCAACATCGCCTTGTAGGCCAAGGGACGAGGCCTCAGGGTTGAGCCGGTGATCGACAGTCGCTTGCGCAGGACAACGCCACTGTCAAAGGCACTGTCGTTGCCACCTTGGGTGGCAATCAAGGCCAGTCGCCCGTCGTTGGCCAGACACTGCACCTCGCGGCCGATGTAGCTGCCACCCACCATGTCCAAGACCACGTTGACGCCAGCACCCTTGGTAAGTTTGAGGGCTTCTTCAGCGAAATCTTGCGTCGTGTAGTTGATGAAGTGATCGGCGCCAAGCTTCAGGCACTCGCGGCCCTTGGTGTCGGCGCCCACCGTCACGATGACAGTGCATCCGAAGGCCTTGGCCAATTGAATGGCTGTCACGCCGATACCACTAGAGCCGCCCTGCACCAGGAGGGTTTCGCCTTGCTGCAACCGCGCGATCTCGAACAGGTTCTGCCAGACGGTGAAGTAGGTCTCCGGCAAGCTGGCAGCCTCCAGGTCGCTCCAGCCATTCGGAATGGGCAGAACCTGACCCACCGGGGCCACGCAGAACTGTGCGTAGCCCCCGCCTGCCACCAGGGCGCAGACACGTTGACCCAGCGCAACCCCTGCGGCGGCCAGGTCTCCGGCCGTACCCGCCTCAACCACACCGGCGATCTCCAGACCAGGCAGGTCGGACACCCCAGGAGGCATGGGATACAGGCCCTTGCGTTGCAGCACATCAGGGCGGTTCACGCCCGATGCGCTGACACGGATCAACAACTCACCGGTGGCGGCCGTCGGCGTTGACCTTTGCGTCAGACGCAGCACCTGGGGGCCGCCGTAGCCGGCAATTTCAATGGCGTTCATTTACTGCTGCTGTTGGCCCTGCTGGTCAGCCTGCCCACCGCCAGAACCCGACCCTACAGCACCGGCTTCGCCCTGGTGGGCAGGCGCAAGGCGCTCGCCACGCTCGCCGCGGTCACCGCGCTCACGGCGGGGGCGGTCACTACGGTCACCACGGTCGCGGAACTCGCGACGGGGACGGTCTTGCTCCTCAGGCATGCCCTCGGGACGCTCCAACAGTGCCTTCATCGACAGCTTGATGCGGCCCTTCTCATCGGTTTCCAAAACCTTGACCTGAACCACCTGGCCTTCGGTCAGGAAGTCCTCCACGCGCTCGACGCGCTGGTGGGCGATCTGGCTGATGTGCAAGAGACCGTCCTTGCCCGGCAGGATATTGATCAAGGCACCGAAGTCCAGGATCTTGGTGACGGGGCCTTCGTAGACCTTGCCTACCTCGGCCTCAGCCGTGATCTCTTCAATCCGCTTCTTGGCCAGTGCAGCACGCTCACCATCGGTCGAAGCGATGGTGATGGTGCCGTCCTCTCCGATGTCGATCGTGGTGCCGGTTTCTTCGGTCAAGGCACGGATGGTGGCGCCTCCCTTGCCGATCACATCACGGATCTTTTCCGGGTTGATCTTCATTGAGTACAGGCGCGGCGCGAACTCGGAGAGTTCGGTCTTGGCCTCGCCCATAGCCTCTTGCATCTTGCCAAGAATGTGCAAGCGCGCTTCTTTGGCTTGTGCCAGAGCAACCTGCATGATTTCCTTGGTGATGCCCTGGATCTTGATGTCCATCTGCAGCGCTGTGACCCCGCTGGTGGTGCCGGCCACCTTGAAGTCCATATCACCCAAGTGATCCTCGTCGCCCAGTATGTCGGTCAGGACCGCAAAGCGGTTACCTTCCTTGATCAGTCCCATGGCGATGCCGGCCACATGGGCCTTCATCGGTACGCCCGCGTCCATCAGCGCCAGGCAGCCGCCGCATACCGAAGCCATAGAGGAAGAGCCGTTGGATTCGGTGATCTCCGAGACCACTCTCAGCACATAGGGGAAGTCTTCTTTGCTGGGCAGCAGCGGCACCAGGGCGCGCTTGGCCAGGCGGCCATGGCCGATTTCGCGCCGCTTGGGGCTGCCCACTCGGCCGGTTTCGCCAGTGGCAAAGGGGGGCATGTTGTAGTGAAACAGGAAGCGGTCGGTGAACTCACCGGCCAGAGCGTCGATCTTCTGAGCGTCTTGCTCGGTGCCCAGGGTGGCCACCACCAAGGCCTGCGTCTCACCGCGGGTAAACAAGGCCGAGCCGTGCGCACGCGGCAACACGCTGTTGCGGATTTCAATGGGACGTACCGTGCGGGTGTCACGGCCGTCAATACGGGGCTCACCGGCCAGGACTTGGCCGCGCACGATGCGCGACTCGATCTCGAATAACAGGCCCTCGACCTTCACCGAGTCGAATGCAATGCCGTCTGCCCTCAGGCCATCCATGACGGCCGCATAGGCGTCGCGGCAGGCCTGAGTACGGGCCTGCTTGCTGCGGATCTGATAGGCCGCGCGAAGCTTGTCTTCGCCAAGTCCGGTGACCTTGCCGATGAAGTCCTCGTCCTTGGCTGGTGCCTGCCAATTCCACTCAGCCTTGCCGGCGTCACGCACCAGTTCGTTGATGGCGACGACGGCGATGTTGCCTTGCTCGTGGCCGTAGACCACGGCGCCCAGCATCACCTCTTCGGTCAGCTGGTCGGCTTCCGACTCCACCATCAACACAGCGCTTTCAGTGCCTGCAACCACCAGGTCGAGCTTGCTTTGGGCCAGCTGGGCCTTGCCCGGGTTGAGTACGTACTCGCCGTTGATATAGCCCACGCGCGCCGCGCCAATCGGACCGTTGAAGGGAATGCCCGAGATGGATAGGGCAGCGCTGGTGCCAATCAAGGCGGCAATATCAGCTTGAACTTCGGGGTTCAGGCTCATCACATGCACCACCACCTGAACTTCATTGAAGAAGCCATCAGGGAACAGGGGGCGAATAGGACGGTCGATCAGGCGGCTGGTAAGCGTCTCCAGTTCGCTCGGGCGCCCTTCTCGCTTGAAGAAGCTGCCTGGGATTCGGCCTGCAGCATAGGTCTTCTCAATGTAGTCCACCGTCAGCGGGAAGAAATCTTGGCCCGCCTTGGCTTCACCCTTGGCGACCACGGTGGCCAGCACCACGGTGCCGTCGATGTCGACCATCACCGCACCGCTGGACTGCCGGGCGATCTCGCCGGTTTCCATGGTGACCATGTGAGGGCCCCACTGGAAGGTTTTGGTGACTCTTTTAAAAAGGCTCATGCTTAGGCTCCTATAAAGGCCCTTGCGGGGTGTATCGGCCTGGTGTCCGCCATTCTTTCAGGACTATCAGGCACAAAAGGTGGGCAAGATCCCCGCTAGGCCGTTGCAGTTACCGGACGCCTTGTGCGCGATGCCATTCCAGCGAAGCTCCAGTGAACCCCCTTGGAATGACACATCGACAACACCCTTCGCGCCGGCTCCAAAAACGAAAGAGGCCTGAATTGGGTCGCAACCCAAACAGGTCTCTGTTCGTCAATTCAGCATCACTTGCGCAGGCCGAGTTTCTGAATCAGGGCGACGTAACGGTCGGCGTCCCGATCTTTGAGGTAGGCCAGCAGGCGCTTGCGTTGATTGACCAAGCGCAGCAGACCGCGACGGCCATGATGGTCCTTGGCGTGCTGCTTGAAATGGGGGGTCAGATCGTTGATGCGGGCAGTGATCAGGGCTACCTGCACCTCGGGGCTGCCAGTGTCGTTGGCGCCACGGGCATGGACCTTGACGATATCGGCCTTGTTAATGTCGGCTGCGGCCATGTTTTCCTCTGCAGTTTCCGGGGTTGATTCCGAATACCGCAAAAACTGCTCAGCACCCCGGAGGCGGCCGACAGCCAAACGGTTTCGGGCTTGAACTCGCGAACGCCAGTGAAACCGACCGGCGCCGTGTGAAACGCTCCTGCCGGAGCAACACAGATTATACGGAAAAACCTGGTGCGGCGGCAGGCAAGGACGCAAAGGGCCAGCGCGGCCGGACTTCAAAGGGGCCGGCCGCCACCGGATGGTCCACACCGGCTTGTAAGCGCATGGCCGCAGCCAAGGCAATCATCGCCCCGTTGTCGGTGCACAGGGCCAACTCAGGGTAGTGAACCCGGGCCTGCGCGCGCGCGCAAGCGGCGCTGAGTTGGGCGCGCAGTTCAGCGTTGGCACCCACGCCACCGGCGACCACCAGGCGCCGCAGCCCGGTGCGCGTGAGGGCCCCCATGCTCTTGAAGACCAGCACGTCCACGATGGCCGCTTGGGTAGAGGCGGCAATGTCGGCACGCACACGGTCGCTGAGCTCGGCCCCACTGCCAGACACCGCTTGCAGGCGCTGGACCTGCGTGGCCACCGACGTCTTCAGGCCAGCAAAGGAAAAGTCCAAGTCACCGCTGTGCAACAAGGGCCTGGGAAATTCAAAGGCCCGGGGGTCGCCCTGCTGTGCTAAGCGCGACAGGGCAGCCCCACCGGGGTAGTCCAGGCCAATCAGCTTGGCGCACTTGTCGAAGGCTTCGCCAGCGGCATCGTCGATGGACTCTCCAAGCAAGGCGTACTGCCCCACACCCTGAACCTGCATCAGCTGCGTATGACCACCGCTGACCAACAGGGCCACAAAGGGGAATTCGGGCGGATCAGCCGACAGGAACGGTGACAAGAGGTGGCCTTCCAAGTGATGCACCGGGAGCACCGGCTTACCCATTGACAGCGCCAAGGCCTGCGCTGCCCCGGCGCCGACCAACAGCGCCCCGGCCAGACCGGGCCCGGCGGTGTAGGCCACCACATCCACATCGGCCAGTGCACAGGCGGCCTCGAGCGTCACCTGTCGAATCAAGGGCACCACGCGGCGAATATGGTCACGCGAGGCCAATTCAGGCACCACGCCACCGTAGGCCTTGTGCATGTCGATCTGGGTATGCACGCCCTCGGCCCGCAAGCGCGGTAGCGCAGCGCTGCCGGGGTCAAACGCAACGAGCGCCGCACCGGTCTCATCACAGCTCGACTCAAGCCCCAGAATCAGCATGAAGCGCCCCAAAAAGGCCGTTGCGGCACCTCGCGGTTCAATGGTTCTCGCGCGCGTGGTTGATCGTGTACTTCGGAATCTCGATCGTCACATCGTCATCAGCCAGGATGGCTTGGCAACTCAGGCGCGAGGTGGACTCCAGGCCCCAAGCCTTATCCAAGAGGTCTTCCTCGATTTCGTCGATTTCGCCCAATGAAGGAAAGCCACTGCGCACCACCACGTGACAGGTGGTACAGGCCGCACTCATTTCACAGGCGTGCTCGATCTCGATACCATGCTCCAGCAAGAGCTCGCAAATCGACTTGCCCGCCTGGGCGGTGATGGTGTCGCCGTGGGGACAGTAGCGGGCATGGGGCAGGACTTTGATGATGGGCATGGTGCAGGTGGAGGTGCAGGCCGGCCGGGCCCGCCTTTAGATCATCGGTGTTGGGTTCTGACGCTTGGAAGATGAACAGCTAAAACTAAAGGGAGTCCACCGAGCGACCCAACAGGGCCTGTTGAATGCTGCGGTTCATTCGCAGGGCTGCAAAGGCCTCGGTGCCGTGTGCCAAGTCTTCCACCGCAGCGTTGATGGCGGCATGGTCCTGATCCTGCACCGTGGTCTGCAGATGCACCAACAAGTCCTGGATGGCCTCGCGTTCTTGAGCACTCAACAAGTCAGCGTCAGCCCGCAGCGCAGCTAGCGTGGCAAGGCTCATGCGCTCGGCTTCCACGCGGGCCTCAGTCAACGCACGAGCGCCCATATCGGCGTCGGCATGCGAGAAGCCTTCGCTCAGCATACGGGCGATCTCTTCGTCGGCCAGCCCATAACTGGGCTTGACCGCCACAGCAGCCTGCGCACCAGAATTCAGCTCTCGGGCATTGACCTGCAGCAAACCATCGGCATCGACCTCAAAGGTGACCCGGATCCGCGCGGCTCCCGCCGCCATGGGGGGTATGCCCCGCAATTCAAAGCGTGCCAGCGAACGGCAGTCACTCACCAGTTCCCGCTCGCCCTGCACCACGTGGATGGCCATGGCTGTTTGCCCGTCCTTGAAGGTGGTGAATTCCTGCGCCTTGGCGGTGGGGATGGAGCTGTTGCGCTCAATCACCCGCTCCACCAAACCACCCATCGTCTCCAAGCCCAGCGACAGTGGAATCACGTCTAGCAACAGGATCTCGCCATCAGCTGCGTTGCCAGCCAGCTGGTTGGCCTGGATAGCCGCACCCAGGGCCACCACCTCATCGGGGTTAAGGTTGGTCAGCGGCTCACGCCCAAAGAGCTCACCCACAGCGGCGCGAACCGCCGGCATACGGGTCGAGCCACCCACCATCACCACGCCCAGCACCTCGTCTCGACCCACTCCGGCATCGCGCAGGACGCGTCGCACCGACCACAGGGTTCTGTCGATCAAGGGCTTGCATAAAGCCTGAAGCTTTGCGCGGCTAACCCAGACGCAAAGTACGCCTCTGTCCATGTCAGCGCGCAGCTCAACGTGGGCATGGTCGGTCAACGCTTCCTTGGCTACGCGTGCTGCCACCAACAGGGCAGCTTTGTCGTGTGCTGACAGTGCGAGCACCGTGGCTTCATCCGCAGCGGATGAAGCTTGGGCCAAGGCCCACTCGGCCAACGCGAGGTCGATGTCGTCACCGCCTAGGGCGGCATCCCCGCCTGTGGCCACCACCTCAAACACGCCGCGTGAAAGCCTCAGCAACGACACATCAAAGGTGCCACCGCCCAGGTCGTAGACCGCGTAGAGCCCTTCGCTGCTGTGCTCCAGGCCATAGGCCAGGGCTGCCGCCGTTGGCTCGTTGATTAGGCGCAGCACCGGGATTCCGGCCAACTGTGCCGCATCCTTGGTCGCCTGGCGCTGGGCGTCATCAAAATAGGCAGGTACCGTGATAACCGCCCCGTGCAGATCGTCGCAGAAGGTCTCTTCCGCTCGGTAGCGCAGGGTGGCCAGGATCTCCGCGCTGACCTCGACCGGGGTCTTCGCCCCCGCCCGAGTCTGGAAAGCCACCATGCCGGGACGGTCGACAAACTCGTATGGCAAACGCCCGGCCCCCTTGACATCGGCCAGTGTGCGACCCATGAATCGCTTCACGGAAACCAAGGTATTGAGCGGGTCCTCCGCCTGCGCAGCCAGCGCCGCAGCGCCGATGGCCCGCCGGCCAGCCTCCAAGTAACGGACCGCCGATGGCAGGATGACGCGGCCGCGCTCATCGGGCAAGCACTCAGCCACCCCATGGCGTACCGCCGCCACCAAGGAGTGGGTGGTGCCCAGATCAATGCCAACGGCGATGCGCCGTTGGTGCGGGTCCGGCGCCTGGCCGGGTTCGGAAATCTGCAGCAGTGCCATGAGTCAATGAACCTTGGGTGCAGTGGCCACAAGGCCCCAGGGGTCCTGTCAAGCCTGTTCGAGCCGGTCAGCTCGTCGGGCGATGTCCTGAAGGAAGCGCTGCACGAACATCAATGCCCGAACCTGCTGCGCAGCGGCGGTCAGGTCGGGCGCGATGTCAGGCTGTCCGTCGATCAAGACCGCCAACCGCGCCTGAATCATCGAAGATTCTGCCCTGACCTGAGCTTCTAGCTCGTACACCTCGCCAACCGTCCCTGCTTCCTCAAGGGCCTCACGCCACTGCATCTGCTGCATCAGAAATTCGCTGGGCATGGCGGTGTTGCGCTCGGCGTCGATGGCCACGCCAGCGAGTTCACACAGGCTGGCACCGCGTGAAATCGGGTCTCGAAGGCGCCGATAGGCCTCATTCACACGAACCGACCACTGCACAGCCACCCGCTGGGCCGCTCCACCCTCGGCGGCAAACTTATCGGGGTGCACACGCGCTTGCAGGTCGCGCCAACGCTCATCAAGCTCTGCCAGATCCAATGCAAATGCACGCGGCAGACCGAACAGCGTGAAATCGTCTGCCGCCAGGCCGAGCGGCGCACTCACGGGCAAGAAAAGGGGTCGCAGTCATATTTCATGCGAACTCAAGCGTGTTCGGCAGAAAAATACCTCTGACCCCGGTAATCAGACCCGGAAGGACTCGCCGCAGCCGCAGCGGTCCTTTTCGCGTGGGTTGTGAAATTTGAAGCCTTCGTTGAGGCCTTCACGAACAAAATCGAGTTCGGTGCCGTCGATGTAAGGCAGGCTCTTGGGGTCGACCAAGACCTTGACCCCGTGGTCCTCGAAGATGTGGTCTTCGGGGGCAACGTCATCGGCGTATTCGAGCTTGTAAGCAAGGCCGGAACAACCCGTGGTCTTGATGCCCAGGCGGACACCCACACCCTTGCCACGTTTGGCAATGTAGCGGTTCACATGCCGCGCGGCAGCTTCGGTCAGGGTAACGGCCATGATACGGGGCCGGTCAGTGCGTGCTGCCCTGCGTCTTGGCCTTGTAGTCCTCGACCGCCGCCTTGATGGCATCTTCAGCCAGGATGGAGCAGTGAATCTTCACCGGGGGCAAGGCCAATTCTTCGGCGATGTGGGTGTTCTTGATCAGTAGGGCTTCGTCTAGCGACTTGCCCTTGACCCATTCGGTGACCAGGGAACTCGAAGCGATGGCCGAGCCGCAACCGTAGGTCTTGAATTTGGCGTCCTCAATCAAGCCAGTGGCCGGGTCCACCTTGATCTGAAGCTTCATCACGTCGCCACAGGCCGGCGCGCCCACCATACCGGTACCGACCGTGTCGTCACCCTTATCGAAGGACCCCACGTTGCGGGGGTTTTCGTAGTGGTCGACGACCTTTTCGCTGTATGCCATGGTGCTGCCCTCGGATCTAGTTCGACTTCTTGACTGCTGAAAAGCGCTCAGTGCGCGGCCCACTGGATGCTGGACAGGTCCACACCATCCTTGTACATCTCCCACAGGGGCGACAATTCACGCAACTTGGACACCCGGTCGCGCAACAGGGCGACGGCTTCGTCGATTTCCTGCTCGGTGGTGAAGCGGCCGATGGTGATGCGCAGGCTTGAGTGTGCTAATTCATCGCTGCGGCCCAAGGCGCGCAGCACATAGCTGGGTTCGAGCGAGGCTGACGTGCACGCCGAACCCGAACTGACCGCGATCCCCTTGACGCCCATGAGAAGCGACTCGCCCTCAACGAAGTTGAAGGACACGTTGAGGTTGTGCGGCACCCGGCGGTCAATGTCGCCGTTGATGAAGACCTGTTCCATGCCTTTCAGGCCGGCCAGCAAGCGCTGCTGCAGCATGCGAATGCGCTCGTTTTCGGTGCCCATTTCTTCGCGGGCTATGCGGAACGCGGCGCCCATGCCCACACACTGGTGGGTGGGCAGCGTGCCCGAGCGCATGCCGCGCTCGTGCCCACCGCCATGCATCTGCGCTTCGAGGCGCACGCGGGGCTTGCGCCGAACATACAAAGCGCCAATCCCCTTGGGCCCATAGGTCTTGTGGGACGCCAAGCTCATCAGGTCGATGGCCAATTCGTCCATGTTGATGGCGACCTTACCCGTGGCCTGCGCAGCATCCACGTGGAAGATGATCCCCTTCTCGCGGCATAAGGCGCCGATGGTGGGAATGTCTTGAATGACGCCGATCTCGTTGTTGACGAACATTACCGAGATCAGGACAGTGTCGGGCCGGATCGCGTCGCGCAGGGTGTTGAGATCAAGCAGACCATTTTCCTGAACATCGAGGTAGGTGGCCTCAAAGCCCTGTCGCTCCAGTTCGCGCACAGCGTCCAGCACCGCCTTGTGTTCGGTCTTGACGGTGATGATGTGCTTGCCGCGCGTCTTGTAGAACTGCGCGGCACCCTTGATGGCCAAGTTGTTGCTCTCGGTGGCGCCCGAGGTCCACACGATCTCACGCGGGTCAGCCCCAATGAGAGCAGCGACCTCCTCGCGCGCCTGTTCCACCGCCGCTTCGGCTTCCCAACCCCAGGCATGCGACCGCGAGGCCGGGTTGCCAAAGTGCTCCGTCAACCAGGGGATCATGACCTGAGCCACGCGCGGGTCCACCGGATTGGTGGCCCCATAGTCCATGTAGATGGGCAGGTGAGGAGTCATTCGTAAACTTATTTGGCGAAGGCTGAGCCTAGTGCGAACACCGAGTTGGGCGCGGTCACCTTAATGGGCTTGACCACGGGGGTGCTGGAGATGGCGCGCTTGACCGGAGCTTCTTCGATGGAGATTCCCTTGGCCAGCTGCTCTTCAACCAGGCGCTTGAGGGCGATCGAGTCAAGATATTCGATCATTTTGGCGTTCAGGCTGGTCCACAAATCGTGCGTCATGCACCGGCCAGCGTCATCGCCCATACAGTTTTCCTTGCCGCCGCAGCCGGTAGCATCAATGGGCTCGTCCACGGCCACGATGATGTCGGCCACGGTGATGTCCTCGGCTTTGCGGCCTAGGGAATACCCGCCCCCGGGGCCACGGGTGCTTTCCACCAATTCATGGCGGCGCAGCTTGCCGAAGAGTTGTTCAAGGTAGGACAGCGAAATCTGTTGACGCTGGCTGATGGCAGCCAATGCGACCGGGCCATTCTGCGAACGCAGAGCCAGGTCAATCATGGCGGTAACTGCAAAGCGGCCTTTGGTGGTGAGTCGCATGGGAAGATCCTGGGCGTTGGCTTGACCACTCCAACCGGCGGATTCCGACTGGAACAGTCAAGTATAGAAGGGAAGTTGACTACCTTAGTGGGATTATGGACATAAAAAGTTCCTTTGTCCAAGACAGCCATGGCAAAAAAGTTCATGGCACGGATAGCCCATCGCTATCGCTCAGGGCCGGGCTGCCCCGACTTGCGCGTGCGCATGCAGGGAAGGCAACAAGGTCACTTGCCCTTGCCCACCAAAGGCACCACCGATGCCGAGCCCGACGATCCGAAGGCCTGCTCCTTGACCAGGGCCAACTGGTCCCGCACCCGCGCCGCCTTTTCGAACTCCAGATTCCGAGCGTGCTCGAGCATCTGTTTTTCCAACAGCTTGATGCGCTTGCCCAGGTCCTTCTCAGACAGGGTTTCCAGCTCGGCGGCCGCTTGGGCGTGGCGCAGGTCGTCGCGAGCAGTCTTGTCGCTGACCACCCCGTCGATCATCTCGCGGACCTGTTTTTTCACGCTGCGCGGCGTGATGCCATGCTCGGTGTTGAAGGCCAGTTGCTTGGCCCGGCGGCGCTCGGTCTCGTCGATGGCGCGGCGCATTGAGTCGGTGACCCTGTCGGCATACAGGATGGCCTGTCCGTTCACATGGCGCGCGGCCCGGCCTATAGTCTGGATCAAGCTGCGCTCGGCCCTCAAAAAGCCTTCCTTGTCGGCATCCAAGATGGCCACCAGGGACACCTCGGGAATGTCCAGGCCCTCGCGCAAGAGGTTGATCCCCACCAGCACGTCGAACACACCCAGCCGCAGGTCGCGGATGATTTCGACCCGTTCGACGGTGTCCACATCGGAGTGCAAATAGCGCACCTTCACGCCGTTGTCGCCGAGGTAGTCGGTCAGCTGCTCGGCCATGCGCTTGGTCAGGGTGGTGATCAGCACCCGCTCGCCGATGTCCACCCGGTCGCGGATCTCCTGCAGCACGTCGTCAACTTGATGGGTAGCCGGCCGCACCTGGACCACCGGATCGATCAGGCCCGTGGGCCGAACCAACTGCTCCACCACCTGCCCGGCATGGCGGTGCTCGTAGTCGGCCGGGGTAGCTGAGACGAACAACACCTGGCGCATCTTGCCCTCAAACTCTTCGAACTTCAGAGGTCGATTGTCTAGGGCAGACGGCAAGCGAAATCCATATTCCACCAAGGTCGTTTTTCGGGCGCGGTCACCGTTGTACATGCCGCCGAACTGCCCGATGAGCACATGGGACTCGTCAAAAAACATCACGGCATCGGCCGGCAGGTAGTCCACCAAGGTGGGGGGCGGGTCCCCCGGCTGAGCCCCTGAAAGGTGCCGAGAGTAGTTCTCGATGCCTTTACAGTGGCCCACTTCCTGCAACATTTCCAGGTCGAAACGGGTGCGTTGCTCAAGGCGCTGGGCTTCCACGAGCTTGCCCATTCCCACCAGTTCAGACAGGCGCACGCTCAACTCCTCCTTGATGCCCTCGATGGCATCTACCACCCGCTCACGCGGCGTGACGTAATGGCTGCCGGGATACACGGTGAAGCGCGGAATCTTTTGCCGGATCCGCCCAGTGAGGGGATCGAACAAGGACAGGGATTCGACCTCGGCATCGAAGAGCTCGATGCGGACGGCCAGTTCCGAGTGCTCGGCCGGAAACACATCAATGGTGTCGCCACGCACCCTGAAGGTGCCGCGCGAGAAATCGGTCTCGTTGCGCTTGTACTGCATGCGAATAAGCTGGGCGATCACATCGCGCTGTCCCACCGAGTCACCCACCCGCAGCGTCATCACCATTTGGTGGTAGTCAGCCGGGTTGCCGATGCCGTAAATAGCCGAGACGCTGGCTACGATCACGACATCCCGCCGCTCCAGCAAACTCTTGGTACAGGACAAACGCATCTGCTCGATGTGCTCGTTGATCGCACTGTCCTTCTCGATGAAGAGATCACGCTGGGGTACGTAGGCCTCGGGCTGGTAGTAGTCGTAGTACGACACGAAGTACTCCACCGCATTTTTGGGAAAGAACTCACGGAACTCCGAGTACAGCTGTGCTGCCAAGGTCTTGTTGGGCGCGAACACAATGGCCGGCCGGCCCAGGCGGGCGATGACATTTGCCATCGTGTAGGTCTTTCCGGAGCCCGTGACCCCCAACAGGGTTTGAAAGCTCAGGCCGTCTTGCACGCCCTCAACCAGTTGGGAGATTGCGGTGGGCTGGTCACCTGCAGGCGGATAGGGCTGAAACAATCGAAAGGGCGACCCTTCGAAGCTGACGGATAAGCCTTCGTTGGGCACGCACAAGGCTTCGTGTGCAGCGGTGTCGTCCAAAGCGCTCGGGTCTGGCATTTCAGGGGGGGCATGGGGACTCAGCGCAGGGGTCAGCCTGCGTGCCGAGGGGACACACCTCTTAGGGTTTAGCCTGAGTCCCCCTACTACAATGGTGGACTCGCTTCGATTTCAGCACAGGACGAACCATGTCGCTTTTTACCGCCGTCGAAATGGCCCCCCGCGACCCGATTCTGGGCCTCAACGAACAATTCAACGCCGACCCCAACCCGGCCAAGGTCAACCTGGGTGTAGGGGTTTATTACGACGAAGACGGCAAACTTCCCGTGTTGAAGTGCGTCGCGGCGGCCGAAAAGGCGTTGATCGAGCAAGCCAAACCCAAAGCTTACCTGCCCATCGACGGTATTGCCGCCTACGACAAGGCAGTGCAAGAGCTTGTCTTTGGCACCCGGGGCGAAGGTGGCCAGGCCCTGGTTGCCAATGGACAAGTGGCCACGGTCCAGGCCCTCGGTGGTACGGGAGGCCTAAAGGTGGGAGCCGACTTCCTCAAGCGCCTGAATCCCAAGGCAAAGGTTTTGATTAGCGACCCCTCCTGGGAAAACCACCGCGCGCTGTTCACCAACGCTGGCTTTTCGGTGGAGCCCTATCCGTACTATGACGCAGCCGCTCGAGGGGTCGATGTGTCGGGCATGCTGGCTGCGCTACAGGCGGCACCGGCCGGCTCCGTGGTGGTGCTGCATGCCTGCTGCCACAACCCAACGGGCTACGACCTCACGCCAGCGCAATGGCAAGCCGTGGTCGAGACGGTGAAGTCGCAGGGACTGGTGGCCTTCCTGGACATGGCCTATCAGGGCTTTGGCGAAGGCATAGCCCAAGACGGCGCAGTGGTTGCCCAGTTCATGGCCGCGGGCGTGAACTTTTTCGTCTCGACCAGCTTTTCTAAAAGCTTTTCCTTGTATGGCGAGCGAGTGGGCGCCCTGAGCGTGGTTTGCGCAAGCCGCGAGGAAGCCACGAGGGTGCTCAGCCAACTCAAGATCGTAATTCGCAGCAACTACAGCACCCCTCCCACATTCGGCGCGCAGGTGGTGGCCATGGTGCTCAACACACCAGCGCTGCGCCAGCAGTGGGAAGACGAGTTGGGGCAGATGCGGCTGCGCATCAAAGCCATGCGAGAGCAACTGGTGGCCAAGTTGCAGGCTGCCGGCGTTGCAGGCGACCAGTCCTTCATCACCCGGCAAAAGGGCATGTTCAGCTACTCCGGCCTGAACAAAGCCCAGATGGAACGCCTGCGCGGTGAATTTGGCATCTACGGCTTGGACAGCGGCCGCATCTGCGTGGCAGCGCTCAACGCGCGCAACCTCAATGCAGTGGCCTCGGCTATCGCCAAGGTGATTTGAGCAGAAGGACTGGCAACCGAAGGCTTCACTTCAGCCACCCCGGTGACAAACGGTTTGTTGCACCGCACCATGATCCGTGTCACAGTGCGTCTGTGCACGCCGAGCGAACCTGGGCACGCGCGATGTGTGAGCCCGATCAACCCACCACCCAAAAGGTCTGACCATGTTGTATCAGCTCTATGAAGCCCAGCGGGCGCTCCTGGCCCCCTTTTCGGAATTCGCCAGCGCCTCGTCCAAGCTCTACAACCACCCCTTGTCGCCCTTCGCGAGTACGCCCATGGCGCAGCGTATCTCAGCGGGCCTGGATCTGATGCACCGCCTGGCTAAAGACTATGAAAAGCCGACCTTTGACATTCAGAGCGTGCAAGTCCGGCGCGAATCGGGTGCGGTAGAGGTGGCTATCCAGGAGCAGGTAGCCATTGAAAAACCCTTTTGCCGACTGCTGCGCTTCAAGCGTTTCAGCGACGACCCCAAGGTGCTGGCAGCGATGAAAGACCAGCCTGTGGTGCTGGTGGTGGCACCGCTATCGGGCCACCATGCCACCCTGCTGCGCGATACCGTCAAGAGCCTGCTGCAGGACCACAAGGTGTACATCACCGACTGGACCGATGCGCGCATGGTGCCGCTGGATGTTGGCCCCTTCCACCTCGACGACTACGTGGCTTACATGCAGGAGTTCATCGACCACATCGGCGTCCAGGTCAATGTGATCAGCGTGTGCCAACCGACGGTGCCAGTGCTCGCCGCCATTTCGCTCAATGCCACCAAGGGCAGCACCCTGCCCCGGACCATGACCATGATGGGCGGGCCCATCGACGCCCGCAAGTCACCCACGGCGGTAAACAACTTGGCGATGAACAAAAGCCATGAGTGGTTCCAAAACAATGTGATCCACAAGGTGCCGATGAACTACCCGGGTGCCGGCCGTGCGGTGTATCCGGGATTCCTCCAGCACACCGGCTTCGTGGCGATGAACCCCGACCGCCACCTGAGCTCGCACTACGACTACTTCCTCGACCTGATCCGTGGCGATGACGACAGCGCTGAGAGCCACCGCCAGTTTTACGATGAATACAACGCGGTGCTTGACTTGCCAGCCGAGTACTACCTCGACACCATCAAGACCGTCTTCCAAGATTTCGCCCTGGTTCATGGCACTTGGAAGGTGCGCGGGCAAGCGGTTCGGCCGCAAGACATCCGAGGGGTGCGCCTGCTGACGGTCGAAGGCGAACTTGATGACATCAGCGGGGCCGGCCAAACCCGAGCAGCCTTGGACTTGTGCAGCGGCATTCCCGCGCAACACAAACGACACTTTGACGTGCAGGGTGCTGGGCATTACGGGATCTTCAGCGGGCGGCGTTGGCGTGAAGTGGCCTATCCAGAGGTACGGCGCTTCATCGCACAGGGCACCGTGGCCCAGCGCAAGGGTGCTGCACGGACCGCCCCCAAGGCAGGCCGCAAGCTGGTCAAATAGAGCGACCGCCGGCGCCTTCACCGCGCCCTGATGAACAGATCGACACCACTGTGGCTTCAATCGAACCGCTATCGCCACTGGCCGATCGGCTCAACGATGCACTGCCTCAGACCCAGTGCACACGCTGTGGCTTTCCCGATTGCCGCTCATACGCCCAGGCCATGTCTGAAGGCCGGGCGGCCATCAATCAATGCCCACCGGGGGGCGCCGAGGGTATCGCTCGACTCGCGCATTTGACTGGACAGCCGGTGATCGGCCTGAACCCCAGCAACGGCATCGAGGGGCCGCGGCAGCTCGCGGTGATCGATGAAAACTGGTGCATCGGCTGCACCTTGTGCATCAAGGCGTGCCCGGTGGACTGCATCATCGGCGGCTCCAAGCTTATGCACTCGGTGATCGAAGACCAATGCACCGGGTGTGAGTTGTGCATACCGGCGTGCCCAGTGGACTGCATCAGCCTGCTCAACATCACCCCCGGCTCGAGCGGTTGGGCCGCGTGGAGCTCGGAGCAGGCAAGTGCTTCGCGAGCGCGCTATGAATTCCGCACTGCGCGCTTGTCGCGAGACAAGCGCGAGCAAGACGAGCGACTGGCGGCCAAGGCTGTTGCCAAGCGGCAGGATTTGGCGGCTCATTCCAGCCTGCACGATGCCCAGGACCTGGCCCGCGCACCGCAAGCGCGCGACGAGTCGAACTGACCGCTACTTCGGCCGACAGAGTCTGCGTAGGCAAGCCCATGAACCGACAGCAGATCGACGTTTTTTTCCAGACGCTGCGCGCTGAGAATCCGCAACCCCAGACGGAGTTGGCCTACAGCAGCGTGTTTGAACTCTTGGCGGCGGTGCTGCTGTCAGCCCAGGCCACCGATGTGTCGGTCAACAAGGCCACGCGCGAGCTGTTTGCCCACGCCCCCACACCACAGAAGATGCTGGGCCTTGGCGTGGCGGGTATTGAGGCGCACATCAAGACCATCGGCCTGTACCGAAACAAGGCTAGGCACCTGCACGAGACTTGTCGGCTGTTGCTGGAACGCCATGCAGGGCAGGTTCCCCGCGAGCGCGAGGCCTTGGAAGCACTGCCTGGTGTCGGCCGCAAAACGGCCAATGTGGTGCTCAACGTGGCCTTTGGTGAGGCCACCATGGCGGTGGATACCCATATCTTTCGGGTCAGCAACCGCACTGGCCTGGCACCGGGCAAGACACCCTTGGCGGTCGAAAAGGCCTTGCTGCGCCGGGTGCCGCAAAACTACCTCGTCGACGCCCATCACTGGCTGATACTTCACGGCCGATACGTGTGCCAGGCTCGCAGCCCTCGCTGCTCAAGCTGCGCGGTCGCCGCCTGCTGCGATCTGGGGCGCCGAACCCAGCCGCGCTGAAGCCAAAGTGGCCGCAAGGGCGCAGCCGCTGCCTACAATCAGTGCGTGTCCGCCGGAATTGCCCACCATGCCCACTTTTGAAGACCTCGTCCATCGCGTGGAGCATCTGTTGGTGCGGCATGCAGAACTGCAACGCACCCAGCAGCTCATGCAACGCCAGGTGCAGGAACTCACCGCTGAGCGTGACGCCCTGCGTGGACGCCTGAGCACTGCGCGCAGCAGGCTTGACGCCTTAATTGCGAGGATGCCGCCGGCAGCCCTGCCGATTGGCGAAGACCAGGCCCTGGGAGGCGAAGAGTGAAACAGGTCGAGGTGACCATCCTGGGCCAGAGCTATCTGTTGGCTTGCCCCGACGACGGAAAAGAGGCGTTGCTGCAGGCGGTGGCCACCGTTGACCGGGAAATGAGCGCGATTCGTGATGCTGGCAAGGTCAAAGCCCGGGAGCGCATGGCCGTATTGGCCGCCCTAAACCTGGCCTACCGCTTGGCTGAGACGGCCTTGACACCCGAGCCACGGCCTGGCGCCGCAGCGACCCAGGCGCGGATCGATGTCGATGGGCTGGTTCGGCGCCTCGATGAGGTGCTGGCCGAGGACGGCCGGCTGCTCTAGGGGCGTACACTACCACCGTCCGTTGCCTTAGCGCAGGTTTTAATTTCCTTGAACCGATGCTCTCTGGAGCCCGGGCTTGGAACATCGTCGGGCTGGTGTGAGCGTCTCGCGTCAGATGAACCCGATGCTCGACTGACCTCGCCCACCTGAATCCCCTGGGTTCAGGAATGCGGCCTGCGGGGGGCGGCGGACACCTTCAACACGCTTATGGACTTGCTGTTGGCCGCCCAACTCTTCCTGCTGGGCGGCTGCATCGGTTTCCTGGCTGGACTCTTGGGCATCGGCGGGGGCATGTTGATGGTGCCCTTCCTGACCATCATCTTAGGCAACCGTGGGGTGCCCTCGGACCTTGCTTTCAAGATGGCCATCGCCACGTCCATGGCCACCATCTTGTTTACCTCGATCTCCAGCGTCAGGGCGCACCATAGGCGCGAGGCCGTTCGTTGGGACATCGTCCGCGGGATGGCGCCAGGGATCATCGCCGGGGGACTCTTTGCCGGCGCCGGCATCTTCGCCTTCATTCGGGGAAATACGCTGGAGCTGCTGTTTGTGGGCTTTCTCACTTTCTCGGCCACCCAGATCCTCTTGGACCGCAAACCCAAGCCCAGCCGTACCCTTCCGACTTTGTTAGGGCAGTCCGCTGCCGGTTCGGGTATCGGGCTTCTGTCTGGCCTGGTGGGCGCAGGTGGCGCTTTCGCATCGGCCCCCTTCCTTACCTGGTGCAATGTGCCGATACACCAAGTGGTGGCCACCGCCTCAGCTTTAGGCTTTCCAATCGCTCTGGCCAACACGGCCGGATACCTGCTGGGCAGCTGGAACCAGCCACCGGCGTTGCCGGGAGCCTTTGGCCTGTTGTACCTGCCAGCCTTGACGGTGATCGCCACCGCCAGCATGGCGGTGGCGCCCTGGGGTGCCCTGGTGGCCCACACGCTAAACGTCAGGCAACTCAAGCGGGTGTTCGCTCTGCTCTTGTATGGATTGGCGGCCTACATGCTCGCGCGGACGCTGAGCAACTGACCCGGGCCTTTGGGTTGCCCCCGGGCGACGCCTTTGGAGAACACCGATAGTTCTGCTATTATTAGAGGTTGAGCTGAGTATGGAGGCGTAGGCAGTTCAGCGTTCCGGGGCCGCCCTAGGGGCGTGGTGGAGACCTGGTGAGCTCTGCTCGAAAACCAAAACGCCTGAAGATTCACACAAACCCCAAGACCATTGCCCAAAGCATGACGACGATCCGAGTCAAAGAAAACGAGCCTTTCGACGTGGCCCTGCGCCGCTTCAAGCGCACCATCGAGAAGCTCGGTCTACTGACCGATCTGCGCGCGCGCGAGTTCTACGAAAAGCCCACAGCAGAGCGCAAGCGCAAGAAGGCGGCGGCCGTCAAGCGCCATTACAAGCGAGTGCGCAGCATGCAGCTGCCCAAGAAGCTGTACTAATAGCCGCTCGCATCAAGCGATCAGGCCCGCTCGGCTACAACGCCCGCGGGCTTTGTCTTTGGAGCCTCTGCCATGTTGACCACTGCCCCTTCCGCTCTGAAAGAACGCATCACTGATGACATGAAGTCGGCGATGAAGGCCAAACAGGCCGAACGTCTATCCGCAATTCGCATGTTATTGGCCGCCATCAAGCAAAAAGAGATTGACGAGCGCATCACGCTCGATGAAGCCTCGGTGGTAGCGGTGGTGGACAAATTGATCAAGCAGCGGCGCGACTCAATCGCCGCGTTCGAGCAAGCTGGGCGCGCTGACCTCGTAGCCAAGGAAACCGCCGAGGTCACGGTGTTGCAGGCCTATGTGCCGGCCCGATTGAGTGCTGATGAACTGGCCTTCGAGGTGCGCGGCCTGCTGGCCGAGTTAGGCGCCAGCAGCCTCGGCGACATGGGCAAGGTCATGGGAGCGGCCAAGCAGCGTTTGGCTGGCAAAGCGGACATGGCTGAAGTCTCGGCGCTGGTCAGGGCCAGCCTGGCCGGCTGATGTTCACCCGCCGCACCAACACCCTGTTCAACAACGTATCCCCCATGGCAGACGACCTGTTGCCCCTGCACGCCGTAGCGCCCGACGTGTGCGTGGCCCCCCAACTCACACCGCAGGCGATGGCCGAAGCAGCCCGCCAGGGCTTCAAGTCTGTGATCAACAACAGGCCTGACTATGAAGAGGGCCCTGAGCAGCCGACCAATGCCTCGATTGAAGCCGCCGCACGAGCCGCAGGCTTGCAGTACGCGTTCTTGCCGGTGCAGGGCGGGTACCAGTCACCTGAGGAAATTGCCGCTTTTGCCCGGCTAATGGCCGATTTGCCTCGCCCGATCTTGGCGTTTTGCCGGTCCGGCGCACGCTCGACCCGCCTGTTTGTGGCCGCCACCCGAAGATGACATGGGCCCGGCCGCGGCAGTGCGGCATACGCACAGTCCCGTAGTCACTTGCCACTCGCCAGCCGTTAGCATTCGAGCCGGAATCCCTCGGAGGACCCGTGAACCTGCTTCTGACCCTCTCACGCGGTATCGACACCCTCAACGAACGATTGGGCCGCATGACCATGTGGCTGGTTCTTGCGTCGGTTCTGATCAGCGCCTTGAACGCCATCGTTCGTAAGGCCTTCAACATTGGCTCGAATGCATTCCTGGAAATCCAGTGGTATCTGTTCGCCGGGGTTTTCATGCTGGGCGTGGGCTATGTCATGCTCAAGAACGCCCATGTACGCATCGACTTCATCAGCTCGCGGCTGGGCAAGCGAACCAACGCAATCATTGATGCTGTTGGGATTGTCATTTTCACCATCCCCCTGTCGATCATCATGATTGACCTCGGGTGGCCCCTGTTTGCCACGGCCTTCAAATCGGGTGAGATGAGTCAAAACGCTGGTGGCCTCATCCGATGGCCGGTGCTGATGTTGGTGCCATTGGGCTTCCTAATCCTGCTGACCCAATCGATCTCCGAGCTCATCAAGCGGGTGGCGTTCCTGCAAGGGCATCTGGATGAGCCGTTCACGCCCACCGGCGAGAAGACCGAGGACGAGCGGCTGGCCGAGGACCTGGCGCACGAAGCGGCGGAGCACGAGGCTGCCCTGCTCCAGCAGAAGAACGGAGCCTGAAGCCGTGGCTGAATTCGTCACCCAGCACTTCGTTCCGTTGCTGTTCCTAGCGCTGCTGTTATTCTTGCTCACCGGCATCCCGGTAGCCTTCGGCTTGGCCGCTACCGGCCTGCTTTTTGGCTACATCGGCATGAGCTTGGACCTGTTCACGCCCACGCTATTCCAAGCGCTGCCGCAACGCGTGTTCGGCATCATGCAGAACGACACCCTGTTGGCCATTCCCTTCTTCACCTTCATGGGCATCATCCTGGAACGCTCCGGGATGGCGGAAGACCTGTTGGAAACTGTCGGTCAGGTGTTCGGGCCGGTTCGCGGCGGCATCGCCATCGCGGTCATCCTGGTAGGCGCGCTGCTGGCAGCCACCACCGGCGTGGTGGCTGCGGCTGTCATATCCATGGGTCTGATCTCGCTGCCCATCATGCTGCGCTACGGTTACAACCGTACGGTGGCCACCGGCACCATCACCGCCTCGGGAACGCTGGCACAGGCCATACCGCCTTCTTTGGTGTTGATTGTGTTGGCCGACCAGCTCGGCCGCTCGGTGGGTGACATGTACTCGGGCGCCCTGATCCCCGGTCTGCTATTGGTGTGTCTCTATCTTGGCTTTGTGACCCTGCTGGCATTGTTCAAGCCATCGTGGGTACCAGCGCTGCCGATGGAAGCCCGCATCTACCGCGAGAGCAATGGTGCGTCCGGGCATGTCTCACTGTTGATACTGTTGGCGATGTGTGCAGTGGCAGGCTGGGGATGGGCCCAGATGCACGATGGCCTGCTGAAAGCCTGGACGGGCCGCACCGTGGCTGCCAGCGGCGATGAAACGCTGATCATGTCCTTGACGGTGTCTTCGCTGCTGGCGCTGGGCCTCGCGCTTTTGAATAAGGTGAGCAAGTTGGGTCTGCTGTCGCGCTTGGCGCAGCAGGTGACCTTTGTGCTGATCCCCCCCTTGGTACTGATCTTCCTGGTTCTGGGCACCATATTCCTGGGAGTGGCCACCCCCACTGAGGGCGGCGCGATGGGCGCCGTGGGTGCGGCGATCATGGCCGGCCTGCGCAAGCGGCTGACTTTGAGCCTGCTCAGGCAGGCCATGGATAACACCGCGCGGCTGTCAACCTTCGTGCTGTTCATTCTGATCGGCTCGACCGTGTTCTCCTTCACCTTCAATGCCGCGGACGGTCACGTCTGGGTGGAGCATCTGTTCGATGACATGCCAGGTGGCGCGTTGGGCTTCCTGATCGTAGTGAATATTCTGGTGTTCGTCCTGGGATGCTTCATCGACTTTTTCGAGATCGCCTTTATCGTGATCCCGCTCCTGGCGCCAGTAGCGGAGAAGATCCTTCCCGAGATGTTCCCCCCCGGAACATCTATTAACGCCGTCATGATTTGGTTCGGCGTAGTCCTCGCGATGAACCTGCAGACCTCCTTTCTTACCCCTCCGTTTGGCTTTGCCCTGTTCTACCTACGCAGCGTAGCCCCCAAGATTGACTACCGTGACCGGTTCACCAAGGCGATGATCCCGGCCGTCACCACGGCTCAGATTTACAAGGGATCCATCGCCTTCATCATCCTGCAATTGATCATGGTGGCGCTGGTCATTGCCTACCCCAAACTGGTGACCGATGGAATCGATGAGGGGGTCAAAGTGGACGTCGATCAGGCATTGGAGCAGTTGATGCTGCTGCAAACACCGGCTCCCGGCGGGCCCTTAGACGCCTTGGCACCACCACCCATGCCGGCCCCAGGTGGCCCAGGCAACGAACCATTGCTGGTGCCAGCTGGGCCGCAGAGCCCCGGCGGTGGATCCGCAGCACCCGCCGAAGACCCCATGAAGGCGCTGCTTGAGGCATTGAAGGAAGACGCCGCAAAGAAGAAGTAGGCCCAGCTGCCGCCAGAGGCGGGCTGACGAAAAAAGGCCCTGCAGTGCAGGGCCTTTTCCCATTACAGGCCCGGCTGTGAATTACAGGCGCTGGCGTTGCATGTAGTTGTCGAACGTGGCCTCGGTGAAACGGAACCAAAGGTTGGCGTCGCGCTGGAAACCCAGATAGTCCTCGTAAGCCTTCTTCCAGTTCGGATTGCGAGCGCTGAGCTCGGCGTAGTGCTCGCGTGAGGCCTTGAAGGCGGCATCCATCAGGTCGCTGGGGAAGGCAAAGAGCTTGGCACCTTGCGAAACCAGCGTCTTGAGCGCCTGAGCGTTCTTTCCATCGTACTTGGCTTGCATATCGATGTGGCAGTAGGACGCTGCGACCTCTATGACGGCCTTGTATTCCGGAGACAGGGAGTCAAAAGCCTTGGAATTAACGTGCAACTCCAGCTGCGCGCCGCCTTCCCACCAACCCGGGTAAGCATAATTCGGCGCGACTTTGACAAAGCCCAGCTTTAGGTCGTCATAGGGTCCCACCCACTCCGCAGCATCGATTGTGCCTCTCTCAAGGGCCGTGTAGATCTCAGCGCCGGGGATATTCTGGGGCACGCCACCGATGCGCTCGACGATGCGGCCACCGAACCCGCCAACGCGGAACTTGGTGCCCTTAAAGTCAGCCAACGACTTGATCTCCTTGCGGAACCAGCCGCCCATCTGCGCACCCGTATTGCCCATGGCAAAGTTCACGCAGTTGAACTGCCGGTAAAAGTCGCGCATCAGCTTCAGACCGTTGCCTTCGTAGTACCAAGCGGTGATTTGACGGCTGTTCATGCCGAAGGGAATGGCGCATGCAAGAGCAAATGTTTCGTCTTTGCCGAAATAGTAGTATGGGGCGGTGTTGGCCATTTCGACCGTGCCCTTTTCGATGGCGTCCATCGTACCGAAGGCCGGCACCAACTCCCCCGGGGCGTGGGTGGTGATCACAAATCGGCCACCGGTTAGATCGCGAACCTTGGCGGCAAAGATGTCGTTGACGCCGAACAGTGTGTCCAGGGCCTTGGGGAAGCTGGAAGTCAGGCGCCAGCGGAGGTTTTGTTGTGCGTGGGTGATCGCAGGGGCCACGCCAGCGGCCAAAATGCCAGCTACACCAGCGCCTTGCACAAAGGAACGACGTTCCATGGATGGATCTCCTTACGGGGAAGTGGAAAAGATAAAGGTCGAAGTGTATGTTTGCGTGGGCCGCAGCCACGCAGGGGATACCCGAGGGAACTCCCTGCGGGCGTTGGGGTCAACCCAGCGGGCCGACTAGGCCCCGGCCACCTTCATGCGGTCTATCAGGATCGAGCCTACCGATTTGCTTCCAGTGGTGTGTTCGTCGGCTCCGAGCGCCACGATGCCCTGAAACATCTCCTGTAGCTGCCCCGCAATCGTCACCTCGTGCACGGGGTAGGAAATTTGCCCGTTTTCCACCCAAAAGCCGGCCGCGCCGCGGGAATAGTCACCGGTCACATAGTTCACGCCCTGCCCGATCAGCTCTACCACGAACAGGCCACGGTGCAATTTGCGCAACATGGCCCGCAGGTCGTCGCCACGCCGGGTCAGCGTGCTGCTCAAACGCAGATTGTGTGAACCGCCAGCATGGCCAGTGGTGCGAAGCCCCAGCTTGCGGGCGGAGTAGCTGGAGAGAAAGTAGCTCTGCACCTCCCCGTTCATCAGCAAGGTGCGGGTCTGTGTCCGCACACCTTCGTCGTCGAAGGGAGCACTGCCCTTTCCCTTGGCAATGAATGGGTCTTCCTCAATCTGCAGGTGCGGGGCCATCACGCGCCGGCCCAGGCTGTCCAGTAGGAAGCTGGCCTTGCGGTACAGCGCGCCGCCACTAGTGGCTTGCACATAGGAGCCCAGCAATCCAGCGGCCAAGGGTGACTCAAAGAGCACCGGCACCTCGCAGGTGGAGATCTTGCGGCTGTTCAATCGCGCCAGCGAGCGCTCGGCTGCGTAGCGGCCCACCGCGGCGGCTCGTGCCAGATCGGCTGGATCACGTTCGGATGTGTACCAGTAGTCGCGCTGCATGTTCTGGCCCTTGCCGGCAATGGGCGCCACCGACAGCGAATGCCGCGAGCTGGCATAGCCGCCGCGAAAACCCCGGCTGTTACCCGCAAAAAAGTGCCCCTGCATAGCACTGACGCCCGCACCCTCGCTGTTGGTGATGCGCCTGTCAGTTTGTATTGCAGCCGCCTCGGCCTGCCGCGCCAACTCGGCGGCACCCGCCGCATCGATGTCCCAGGGGTGGTGCAGGTCTAAATCAAGCCGTGCCTGGCGCGGTGTCACCAGGTCTTGCTCATCTGGCAGGCCGGCTGCCGGATCCTCTGCGGTGTAGCGTGCGATGTCGTGAGCCGCCTGGACGGTCTGATCCAGTGAGACCCGCGAGAAGTCCGAGGTGCTGGCGTTACCCCGTCGCTGACCGACAAAAACAGTGACGCCAATAGATTTGTCGCGGTTGCGTTCCACATTCTCTACCTCGCCCTTGCGCACCGACACTGAAAGGCCGACACCTTCGCTGACAGCCACAGCCGCATCGCTGGCACCGCGCTGACGGGCTATGGCCAAGGTATCGTCCACCAGCTGCTGGAACTGCGCGGGGCTGAAACTGAAGCCTGTGGAGGCTTGAAAATCTTTAGAAGAAGGCATCGGTCTATCATAGCGTTCCCGTATGTGTGCCCGCCGCTCCAGAGCCCTTGATGCCGCTACCGCCTTGACCACTTTCGGCCGGGGCCAAGCACCGACTGAGCCGCGTCAACCACGTCAGGCCCTGGCCGCGCCGGGCCGTGGTGCCACGGGCTTGACCGACCGTGGCCGGCCCGCTTTCGAGGCTGCAGCGCAAGTCGGCGATGCCGCTGAGCCTGACACGTTGCAGGCACGGCCCAGCAAGACGGAGCTCAAAAAGGTTGCACACGACATGCAGAAATTAGGCGATGCAATGGCTGCCCTTTCCAATGAGCGACTGGCGGCTCTGCCGATTGACGAGGTCCTGCGCGATGCCATCGTGGTGTTACGCCGCACCCGAAGCCATGAAGGCCTGCGGCGCCAAAGGCAGTATGTGGGCAAGTTGATGCGCCGGGCCGACATCGAACCCCTGGCTCAGGCCGTGGCCGAAGCACAGCTGGGGTCAGCCCGCCAAACGTTGGCTCTGCATCAAGCCGAGGCGCTGCGCCTGGAACTGGTGGCAGATGATGAAGCCTTAACCCGGTTTATGACCCAGCACCCGGACAGTGACGCGCAACAGCTGCGCAGCCTCATCCGCGCCGCGCGCAAGGAAGCCGCCTTGCTCCCCGAGCAACGGCATGGACGGGCCTGGCGCGAGTTGTTTCAATTCATCAAACCCTACGTTCAGGCCTCACCGGCACACGCCCAGGCCCAGGCCCAGGCCCGGACACCATGAGCGAAACACACACACCAGACCAGGTGCGCATTGGCATCGTGTCCATCAGCGACCGCGCTTCAAGCGGTGTCTATGCGGACCAGGGGCTGCCAGCCTTGCAAGCCTGGCTCAATCGGGCGCTGCGCAACCCCATAGCCTGGGAGCCCCGCCTGATCCCCGATGAACAAGCCGTAATCTCAGCCACCTTGCGCGAACTGGTGGACGAGGCGCGCTGTGACCTGGTGCTGACCACCGGCGGGACGGGGCCGGCCCGCAGAGACGTCACGCCGGAGGCAACCCTTGCAGTGGCCGACAAGGAGATGCCGGGGTTTGGCGAGCAAATGCGCCAGATCAGCCTGCGCTTTGTGCCCACGGCGATCTTGTCGCGGCAAGTGGCGGTCGTTCGAGGCCACGCGCTGATCATCAACTTGCCGGGTCAACCAAGATCGATTGCCGAGACCCTGGAGGGGCTGCCCCAAGCCCAGCCACCGGTCCACGGGATCTTTGCTGCAGTGCCCTACTGCATCGACCTTATCGGCGGTCCCTACCTGGAAACAGACGACACCATCTGCAAGGCCTTCAGGCCGAAATCGGCCGTTCGGGGTCAGGTCAAGCCCACCTGAGGGCGGCGCGATTCAATTCACCTTCTGGCGCAGGGCTTCGGCGTCGAAGGTTTCTCGGGTGGCCGCATCCTGGGGCACGCAGGGCTCCAGGGGCAACTGGCGGTTCTGAGCCGCCAGCTTTTCAATCGCAGCCCACAACAAGGCGATCTGGTGCTCATGCCCTGCGGCGTTGTCGATGAGGCTGCGCATGGCCTGTGAAACGGGGTCGTCACCCTGCGTCACACCATAGGCGGAGAACCCCATGCGAGCCGCCGCGGCTTCGCGTCGGGATTCTGCTTCGGCTTGAATGATTCGAGCAGGGTTGCCCACCGCCGTGGCACCAGCCGGCACGGGCTTAACCACCACCGCGCTGCTGCCGATTCGGGCACCATCGCCCACGGTGAACCCACCCAAAACCTGGGAGTTTGCCCCCACGATGACGCCTTTGCCTAGCGTGGGATGACGCTTGGCGCTGCGGCTCAGCGAGGTGCCCCCCAAGGTCACGCCCTGGTAAATGGTGCAGTCGTCCCCAATCTCGGCGGTCTCGCCTACCACCACGCCCATGCCGTGGTCGATGAACACCCGGCGCCCGATCGAGGCCCCCGGGTGAATTTCGATACCGGTCAAAAAGCGTGCGACTTGCGAAATGAAGCGGCCCAGCCACTTCAATCCGACCTGCCAGCACGAATGTGCCCATCGGTGCAGCACCAAAGCATGCAAGCCTGGGTAACAGGTGAGGACCTCCCAGGACGAGCGCGCCGCGGGGTCGCGCTCGCGTATGCAGGCGATGTCTTCACGCAGACGGGCAAACATCACTCCAGTGTAGTTCGCGCTGAGATCTTCGGTGCGCCCGGGGCTGACGCCGCGCTGCCCGACCCCAGGTTAGCGGCCCGCTGCACCGCGCGCGCCATGCCATGCAGGATGTGCACCTCCTCTTGAGCCAGGGGGACGCGGTTGAGCAACTGTTGCAGGCGCGGCATGAGCTTCTTGGGGGCCCGTGGGTCCAGAAAGCCCACAGCCTGCAACACCTGCTGCCAATGTTGCAGCACGCCGGCCACCGCACTTGCGTCAGCCCACTGCACCGATGCGGCGCGGCCCTGCACCTCAAAGCCCCCCAATGCCTGCCGGTACTCGTAGGCCAAAAGCTGCACAGCCTGCGCCAAATTGAGCGAACCGTAGTCAGGATGGGTGGGGATGCTCAGGCACACATGGGCCCTGTAGACGTCTTCATTGGACAAGCCATGGCGCTCGCTGCCCAGCAGGAATGCCAAGGCAGGGGCATCTGGTGGACGGTGAAAGTCGGGGTCTGAACCAGGCTGCAATCGCTGGGCAAGCCCCCCCGCCTGTGGCCAACCGCTGCGCCGCAGGGCCTCAAAAAAGACCCTCGGCGCGGCGGTGGGCGGGCCGAAATCACGCGGTGTCATGGCAGTGGCGCACAGCAGATGCACGCCCTGGAGCGCATCCTGGACCTTGGCCACCACCCGCGCGCGGGCCAGCACGTCGGCCGCGCCGCTGGCCATGGCCACGGTTTCCTCCTGTGACAAAACATCGCCGTAACGAGGCCGAACGAGGACCAGGTCGGTAAAGCCCATGACCTTCAGCGCACGCGCCGCGGCACCCACATTGCCAGGGTGGCTGGCTTCAACCAAGATGAAGCGGGGCTGGGGGTCCAAAACGGGCATGAGCGCGGGCACGGTCCAGCAGCAACCTACAATGAAGATCAGGGTATTGTCGCGCCTGCGTCGCGCGCGGTCCGTTGCCTGCTCTTTTTCTCTGCCAGCCCCTTGCCCAGCGCCATCCGAGCCACCCGTGCCGTGCACAGCGGCGCCAGTGCGGCCCAAGCCCGAACCCCTTTAAGGACCCGCTAGCCATGTCGCAGCAAACCCTGCACCCCATGCTCAACATCGCTGTGAAGGCAGCACGCACCGCTGGCGCCATGATCAACCGGGCCGCGCTGGACGTTGAGGTGCTCAAGGTGGGCAGCAAAGGGGCCAACGACTTCGTGACTGAAGTTGACCAAGCGGCAGAGCAGGCGATCATCGGAACCCTGTTGCAGGCCTACCCCGACCACGGCATCCTGGCCGAGGAAAGTGGCCGTGAACACGGCAACACCGACAGCGAGTACATCTGGATCATCGACCCGCTGGACGGCACCACCAACTTCATCCACGGCTTTCCCTTTTATGCGGTGAGCATAGCGCTGGCGCATCGTGGTGTGCTTCAGCAAGCTGTGGTGTACGACCCGACGCGTAACGACCTGTTCCACGCCTCCAAGGGTCGCGGGGCCTATCTCAACGACCGGCGCCTGCGGGTCAGCAAGCGCACGCGATTGTCGGAATCGCTGGTGGGCACCGGTTTCCCGTTTCGCAAGGGCGACAACTTCAAGCGCTACGTGAAGGTCTTTGAAGAGGTGATGCAGAACTGCGCCGGCATTCGCCGCCCAGGGGCTGCAGCGTTGGACCTGTGCTATGTGGCTGCAGGCCACTACGATGGATTCTTTGAAATCGGCTTGAATCCCTGGGACGCTGCGGCTGGTGCGCTGATGATCACCGAGGCAGGCGGCCTGGTGGGCAACTTCACCGGAGAGGCCGACTTTTTGTACCGGCGCGAGATCGTGGCCGGAACGCCGAAGGTCTACGGCGCGCTGGTCAAGATCCTGGCGCCGTACAGCCGGGCGATCAGCGCCAATGCGTCGGCGGCCACACCTGAAGTCAGCCGGGCCGAGGCCCTTGCACCCGAGGCCGCCCTGGCCGGCACCCTGGGCGCACCCGCGTCGGGCCCCCCTACCGGCAGCGCGGCGCCGGTAACACCGGGTAAACGCGCGCCCCTCCGAATTCGCCGCCAGGACGCCTGAACACAGCCCCGTATGTCGGGCTGCGCAGCCCGACAATGTCCGTATGCCCGCTTGCCTGCCCGAGACCAGCACCGACTTCGCTCAACATACGCCAATGATGCAGCAATACCTGCGCATCAAGGCCGAGTTCCCCGACACCCTGGTGTTCTATCGCATGGGGGACTTCTATGAATTGTTCTACGAGGACGCCCGAAAGGCCCATCGCCTGCTGGACATCACCATCACCACCCGAGGCCAAAGCGCCGGCAAACCCGTGGTCATGGCTGGCGTGCCGGTGCATTCGGTACAGAGCTACCTGGCGCGCCTGATCAAGGTCGGCGAGGCAGTGGCCGTAGCCGAACAGGTGGGCGATGTAGCCACTTCCAAGGGGCCGGTAGAACGCAAGGTGGTGCGCGTGATCACACCGGGCACACTCACCGACAGCGAGTTCCTGGCCGACCGAAGCGAGAGCCTGTTGGTGGCCCTGGTGTCGCAGCCCAGCCCACCGGGTGCGCGAGGTTCGACTGTCTCCGGTGCCGTGCAGTGGGGATTGGCATGGTTGGGCATGGCCAGCGGTCGCTTAGGGTTGGTGGCCTGTGAGACCTCCGCCTTGGGCAGTTGGTTGGCGCGCTTGGAGCCGGCCGAGTTGCTGATGCCCCCACCAGAAGAACTGGCTCAGGGTGCAGCGGAATTCCAAACCATCTGCGCGACGGCAGGCCTTGATCAGGCGGTGCTGACCCATCGCCCCGCATGGCAGTTTGATGCCGCACTTGGACAGCGCAAGCTGTGTGAACAACTGCAGGTGCGCAGCCTTGAGGCCTTCGGGGCCGACAGTCTGACCGTGGCGCACGCCGCCGCGGCCGCACTTCTGACCTATGCACAACAAACCCAGAGCCAGGCTCTGAGCCATGTGCAGAGCCTGGAGACTCCAGGCGCTCAAGACCTGATCGACCTGCCGCCCAGCAGTCTGCGAAACCTGGAACTCACCCGCACCCTGCGCGGTGAAGACAGCCCCACTCTGCTGTCCCTCATGGACACATGCCGCACGGGAATGGGCAGCCGGCTGTTGCGGCACTGGCTCACCCACCCACAACGCGAACGGCAGCAGGCCAGCCAGCGGCACCGCGCAGTGGCTGCGCTGCTGGGCTTGTCCGGTGGGCCTGAGGCAAGCACATCCGTGGGCCAACAGCCGGATGCGGGCACGGGCCCCGCTTTTGAAGCACTTCGGCAGGCCTTGCGCAACATCAGTGATGTGGAGCGCATCACCGCGCGGATAGCACTGCAGCAAGTGCGGCCCAGGGAACTTTCCGGGTTGCGCGAGACGCTGTTGGCCTTGCCAGTCATCTGCGCCACGGTCGCAGCCGTGCGTGAGCACTCCGACCTGTTGGCTGCAAACGAACAAGCCCTGAAGCCCGATACCGCGATCCTGGAAACGCTGGGCGCACTGGCAACCGAACCGGCTGCCATGGTGCGCGACGGGGGGGTCATCGCAACCGGGGTGGATGCCGAACTGGACGACTTGCGTGCAGTCACCCAGAACTGCGATGCCTACCTGCTCGACCTAGAGTCACGTGAGCGGGAGCGAACCGGCATCAACAATCTACGGGTGCAGTTCAACAAGGTGCATGGCTTCTACATCGAGGTCACCAGCAGTGGCTTGGACCGGGTACCCGCCACCTACCAAAGGCGCCAAACCCTGAAAAACGCCGAGCGCTTCATCACGCCCGAGCTCAAAGCGTTTGAGGACAAGGCCCTGTCGGCTCAGGACCGGTCCTTAGCCCGTGAGAAGTGGCTCTACGAACAAATGGTTGCAAGCCTGGCCCTTCACCTGGGGGCGCTGCAAAGGCTGGGGCAGGCCCTGGCCTGTTTGGATGTGCTGGGCACCCTGGCTGAGCGGGCCCAAACCCTGCAATGGGTGGCGCCGGAGTTTGTGAACCACCCGTGCATCGAAATCGAAGCGGGCCGGCATCCGGTTGTGCAGGCGCGCTTGCAGCAAACACGCGGCACGGCCTTTATCGCCAATCACTGCCGGCTGGATGCGCGCACCAAGATGCTGGTGATCACCGGCCCCAATATGGGTGGCAAGAGCACCTTCATGCGCCAGGTGGCCCTGATCGTCTTACTGGCTTGCATGGGCTCGTTCGTGCCAGCGCAGGCCTGCCGCCTAGGCCCGATCGACGCCATCCACACCCGTATAGGGGCCGCCGATGACCTGGCCAACGCACAGTCGACCTTTATGGTGGAAATGACCGAGGCCGCCGCCATCCTGCATCGCGCCAGCGAATTCAGCCTGGTGTTGATGGATGAGATAGGCCGCGGGACCTCGACGGGCGATGGGCTGGCCCTAGCCGGGTCCATTGCGGCCCACTTGCACGACCGCAACCGCTGCTTCACCCTGTTTGCGACCCATTACTTTGAACTCACAGCCTTTGCCCAAAGCCATGCTCAAGCCATCAACGTTCATGTGAGTGCAGTCGAGTCGGGACACGATATCGTGTTCCTTCATGAAATTACACCGGGTCCGGCCAGCCGAAGCTACGGTGTCCAGGTGGCTCGCCTGGCCGGTATGCCCGCGGCCGTGGTGCGCCAAGCCCGCGGCACCTTGGAATCTTTGGAGCAACGCGAATCGGCTCTTCAGCCACAAGTTGACCTGTTTGCACCAGCGGCCAGCCCCGCAACAACACCCGCGCTAAGCGCCGCTGCGCAAGCTGTGCTGGGACTTTTGGATGAAATACAGCCCGACTCCTTAAGCCCAAAGCTGGCCCTAGAGGCCCTTTACAGACTCAAGGAAGCAGCCGAAGGGCCTAGGTCCTGATGGTTCAGAGGCAGATGCCCACGCTTGTCTTTTCTCATGGAAACGGCTTTCCTGCGGGCACCTACGGCACTCTCTTCCAGGCCTGGCGTGAGGCGGGTTGGCAGGTGCGGGCCATCGAGCGCCTGGGGCACGACCCACGATTTCCAGTCACCTCCAATTGGCCCCACCTGCGCGACCAACTGATCGACTTCACCGAACGGCAGTCCTCAGTACCGGTGTGGCTGGTGGGCCACTCGCTGGGTGGCCTTCTCAGCCTTATGGCAGCCTGTTGGAAGCCGCGCCTGATTCACGGCATCGTCTTGTTGGATTCGCCCGTGATCACCGGGTGGCGCGCCCACAGCCTTCAGGTCATCAAGGCCAGCGGACTCATCAGCCGGGTTTCACCTGGCCGTTACTCGCGCAAGCGTCGCCACCGCTGGGATAACCTAAATGCGGTGCGCGCGCACTTTCTGCGGCGAGCTTCATTTGCGCGCTGGGACCCGGCCGTGTTGGAAGACTACTGGCAACACGGCTTCGTGGCCCAGGACGGGGGCTGGTCATTGGCCTTCGACCGCGAGATTGAAACCCGTATCTACGACACCCTGCCCCACCAGCTGGGCTCGATGCTGCACCGGCATCCGCTGCGTTGCCCCATGGGCTTTATCGCCGGCAGTCATTCGGTGGAAATGCGCCAAGGTGGGGTTCTGAGCGCCAAGCGCTTGGCCGGTCCGTACTACCAGACGATCGAGGGCACACACCTTTTCCCCATGGAGAAGCCCCTGGAAACCGCGCATCGGGTGCTGGATCTCTTGACCGCGATGAACGGCGGAGACCGGCCCCTATAATCTCGATTTCCACCTCGGCCCCGACCGCCGAGCCCGGCTGAGCCAAGCGCCCCGGGCACGCCCCGGGCGGGTCGTTGCATATGACCAAGTTCGTCTTCGTGACCGGTGGTGTGGTGTCCTCGCTGGGCAAGGGTATTGCCTCGGCGTCTTTGGCTGCCATCCTCGAATCGCGCGGCCTGCGCGTCACCCTCATCAAGCTCGACCCATACCTCAACGTGGACCCGGGCACGATGTCGCCCTTCCAACATGGCGAGGTCTTCGTCACCGACGACGGCGCCGAAACGGACCTCGACCTCGGCCACTACGAGCGCTTCATCACCACGCGCATGAAGCGCAGCAATAACTTCACCACCGGACAAATCTACAAATCGGTGCTAGAAAAAGAGCGGCGGGGCGACTACCTGGGCAAGACGGTACAGGTGATTCCCCACGTCACCAACGAAATCCAGGACTACGTCAAACGTGGCGCAGGCTACGGCACACCCGAAGCTGTGGATGTGGCCATCGTGGAAATAGGTGGCACGGTAGGCGATATCGAGTCCCTGCCGTTTTTGGAAGCCGTGCGCCAGCTGTCGCTGAAGCTAGGACCGCACCATGCAGCCTTCGTGCATCTGACTTACTTACCCTGGATCGCCACCGCGGGCGAGCTCAAGACCAAGCCGACCCAGCACACGGTACAAAAGTTACGCGAAATTGGCATTCAGCCTGACGCGCTGCTGTGCCGCGCAGACCGCCGTGTGCCCGGTGATGAGAGCGAAAAGATCTCCCTGTTCACCAATGTGCCACCGCACGGGGTGATTAGCATGTGGGATGCCGACACCATCTACAAGGTGCCGCGCATGCTGCATGAGCAGGGCCTAGACGAGCTGATTTGCATGAAGTTGCAGCTGCTGACTAAGCCCGCTGACCTCAGGCGTTGGGACGACCTGGTGCATGCGGTCGAACACCCGCAGCGCGATGTGACGATCGCTATGTGCGGCAAGTACACCGACCTGTCAGATTCCTACAAGTCCCTCAACGAAGCCCTGCGACACGCCGGCATCCACAATCAGGCCCGGGTGCGCATCGAGTACGTGGACTCCGAAACCTTGTACCCTGGTAATGTGTCGCAGCTGGCCGCCTTTGACGCTGTGCTGGTACCCGGCGGCTTTGGCAGGCGGGGCGTGGAAGGCAAGATTCTTGCGGCGCAATTCGCACGCGAGCGGCGCATCCCCTACCTGGGTATCTGCTTGGGTATGCAGGTGGCCACCATTGAGTGCGCGCGCCACATGGCAGGCCTGCAAGGCGCCAACAGCACCGAGTTCGATACACAAACGCCCCATCCGGTGATCGCGCTGATTGACGAATGGCAGGACCGCGATGGCGTCATTCAAAAGCGCGATGCCCAATCGGACTTGGGCGGCACCATGCGGCTGGGGGCCCAAAGTTCGGACGTGAAGCCTGGCACCTTGGCGCATCAAATCTATGGCTCCGTGGTCACCGAACGGCATCGACACCGCTATGAGGCCAATGAGCGCTACTTGGATCGCTTGCAGCAAGCTGGTTTGGTGATTTCCGCCATCACCCAACGAGAAAAGCTGACGGAAATGGTTGAATTACCGCGATCGGCCCACCCTTGGTATGTGGGTGTGCAGTTCCACCCGGAATTCAAGAGCACGCCTTGGGAAGGCCACCCCCTGTTCAACAGTTATGTCAAGGCGGCGCTTGACCACCAGGGGACAGCGGTGCGCGAGGATGCACCCACCGCCTTGCATTCAGCCCAGGCAGGAGCGGCCGCATGAAGCTGTGTGGGTTCGACGTCGGCATCGACCGCCCTTTCTTCCTTATCGCTGGGCCGTGCGTCGTCGAGAATCTAGAACTGCAGTTGGAGGTGGCCGGCCAGCTCCAGGAAATCACCCGAGAGCTGGATATCCCCTTTATCTTCAAGAGCAGCTACGACAAGGCCAACCGATCCAGCGGTTCGTCGTTTCGCGGGCCCGGAATGGAGCGCGGCCTGGAGATCCTGGCCCAGGTGAAGCGCCAACTGGGGGTGCCGGTGCTCACCGATGTGCACACCGATGACGAGATTCCTGCAGTGGCGGCGGTGGTGGACGTGCTGCAGACGCCAGCGTTCTTGTGTCGGCAAACCGATTTCATCCGTGCTGTGGCGCAAAGCGGTAAGCCGGTAAACATCAAGAAAGGCCAGTTTTTGGCGCCGCACGACATGAAGCATGTCATCGACAAGGCCCGAGCTGCTGCCAGCGAGGCTGGGCTCAACACGGACCGCTTCATAGCCTGTGAGCGCGGAGTGAGCTTCGGCTACAACAATTTGGTAAGCGATATGCGTTCGCTGGCCATCCTGCGCGAAACCAAGGCTCCCGTGGTCTTCGATGCCACCCACAGCGTGCAGCTGCCCGGTGGCCAGGGCACTTCATCGGGCGGACAGCGCGAATTCGTACCGGTGCTGTCGCGCGCTGCGGTGGCTGTGGGTGTCGCCGGCCTGTTTTTGGAAACGCACCCCAACCCGGCCCAGGCCCTGAGCGATGGTCCCAACGCGGTCCCCCTGCGGCATATGAAGGCCCTGCTGAACCAGCTGGCGGAACTGGACCGCGTGGTCAAGCGGCAGATCCTGTTGGAAAACGATTTTTCTTGTTGATTGGAGCTGGTTTGATATGAGTGCGATCGTCGACATCGTCGGACGGGAGATCCTGGACAGCCGCGGCAACCCGACGGTGGAATGTGATGTTCTGCTGGAGTCCGGGACCTTGGGCCGTGCTGCGGTACCCTCGGGTGCCTCCACCGGCAGCCGCGAGGCGATCGAACTGCGCGACGGCGACAAGGGCCGCTACTTAGGCAAGGGTGTGCTGCGCGCTGTGCAGCATATCAACACCGAGATGTCTGAAGCCGTCTTGGGGCTGGATGCCTCGGAGCAGGCCTTCCTCGACAAAACTCTGATTGAGCTCGACGGCAGTGAAAATAAGAGCCGCTTGGGTGCCAACGCGATGCTGGCGTTGTCTGTAGCGGTGGCCCGCGCCGCAGCAGAGGAAAGCGGCCTTCCCCTGTACCGCTACTTCGGCGGTATGGGCGGCATGCAGTTACCTGTGCCCATGATGAATGTGATCAACGGCGGTGCGCACGCTAACAACAGCCTTGACCTGCAAGAGCTGATGATCATTCCAGTGGGTGCGCCTTCCCTGCGTGAGGCCATTCGCTGGGGAGCTGAGACCTTCCATGCCTTGAAGAAGATTCTTCATGACAAGGGCATCAGCACAGCTGTGGGCGATGAGGGCGGCTTTGCGCCCAGCGTGGAGAACCACGAGGCAGCCATCAAGATGATTCTGGAGGCTATCGATAAAGCAGGGTACACCCCAGGCGAACAGATCGCCCTGGGCCTGGATTGCGCGGCCAGCGAGTTCTTTCATGACGGGCAATATGTGCTGCACGGCGAAGGCGGCATCAAGCTGTCAGCCGAGGCCTGGACCGATATGCTGGCCACCTGGGTAGACAAGTATCCGATCATCAGCATCGAAGATGGCATGCACGAAGGCGACTGGGCCGGTTGGGCCCATCTGACGCAACACTTGGGCAAAAAGGTGCAGCTCGTAGGTGACGACCTGTTCGTAACGAACACGAAGATTTTGAGGGAAGGTATCGACAAGGGCATCGCTAATTCAATCCTCATCAAGATCAACCAGATCGGCACGCTCACCGAAACTTTCCAGGCCATTGAGATGGCCAAGCGTGCAGGCTACACCGCGGTGATCAGCCACCGCAGCGGCGAAACCGAAGATTCCACCATTTCCGACATCGCTGTGGGCACCAACGCCGGGCAGATCAAGACGGGATCGCTCAGCCGCAGCGATCGCGTGGCCAAGTACAACCAGTTGCTTCGCATCGAAGAAGACCTGGGTGACGTGGCGGTGTACCCCGGTCGCACAGCCTTCTACAACCTGCGCTGAGCCGGGCCGCCTTGCTCCACGCGCCGCGGACACGAGCACGACAATGCGCTGGATCACCGTTACCCTGATGGCCCTGCTGGTGCTGGTGCAGGCCGACCTGTGGTTCAGCCGCAATGGCGTATTTCATGTCCGGGGCCTGCAGAGCCAATTGGGTGACGTGCGCCGGGATATTGATGCTGCCAGGGGCCGTAACGAGCAGGTGCAGGCTGAAGTGCACGACCTGCGGGAAGGCCTGGAGATGGTGGAGGAAAAGGCCCGTGCCGAGCTCGGTATGGTCAAGCGCGATGAGATCTACATTCAGGTCACGCCGCAACGCTGATGCCTGAGTTATCTGACGGGCTGGGCCTGCTCAGGGCGCTGCCATCTGCCCTGCAGTCGGTGGACCTGGATGTCTGGGGCTCACCCGTCACCCGCGCCGAATGGCTGGGCGCTGCCCTTGGCCTTTGGATGGTGGTGTGCAATGCGCGGGTCCATCCGATGGGCTGGGTCCTGGCCATCCTAAGCTCGATCCTGTACGCCTTGGTTTTTCTGAACAGCCGCTTGTATGGGCAAGCGGCACTTCAGGCGGTGTTTGTGGTGATGGCGGCTTGGGGACTGTGGCAATGGGTGCGCCCATCATCGACCCCACAAGCCGCATTGCGTCCCCGCCCCGCCCCGCCCCAGGTGCAGCGCAACGCCCTATGGGCGGCCCTGCTGTTGTGGGGTCTCTTGGGCAGCCTGCTGGCCCGAACCACCGATAACCCAGCACCCTATGCGGATGCGCTGCCCACTGCAGGCAGCCTCGTGGCCACTTGGCTGTTGGCACGGCAGTATCACGACAACTGGGTGGCCTGGCTGTTGGTCAATCTCAGCGCCTTGCTGCTGTTTGCTCAGCAGGGTCTATGGCCCACCGTGGCTTTGTATGCGGTGTTGGCGGTAATGTCAGGCTGGGGCTGGTGGATGTGGGGGCGGCGTTCTCCGTGAAAAGACCAGCTGTGATCGCCATCGTCGGTGCCGAGAGCACCGGCAAGAGTGTACTGGCGCAGGATCTGGCGCAACACCTGCGCGACCACCATGGCATTCGCTGTGCTGCGGTAGACGAGTGGCTGCGCACCTGGTGTGTGCGCGAGGGCCGTACACCCCGATCTGAGGAGCAAGCCGCCATTGCGCAGGTGCAGTCGCAGCGCATTCAGGCAGCAGCGATGCAGTACGACATGGTGGTGGCCGACACCACAGCCCTGATGACGGCGGTCTACAGCGAGTGGCTATTTCAGGACCGGTCCTTGCGCGCAGCTGCACAAGCACAGCACCGTCGCTACGCTCTGACGCTGGTCACCGCCAATGACCTTCCATGGCAAGCAGATGGCCTGCAACGGGACGGCCCGCAAATGCGTGAGCCGGTGCGGCACTTGATCCTGCAGATGCTGCAAGAAGCGGCCGTAGACCATGGAGAGGTCTCAGGGTCGGGTTCGGCCCGCCTGGTCAACGCTTTAAGCCTGGTGAAAAGCCGCATGGGCTTGGCTGAATAACCGCTGAGGGCTTGCGACGGGCCGCGCCTACTGCACCGACTTGGATGCCGGCGGCTGGTTAGAGTCGGGGGTAAATAACTGCTCGATATCGACCGCATCAAAGGCATAGCGGGCCCCGCAGAACTCACAAGCAATGTCCACCTGCCCACGCTCTTGCAAGATGCTCAGGCTTTCCTCATGCCCAAGGCCGCTGAGCATCCGACGCACCCTCTGGCGTGAACAGCGGCAGGCAAATTTCGGTCGCAAGGGCTCGAAGTGGCGTACAGCCTCTTCGCAAAACAGCCGCCGCAGGATGGTGTCGATGTCCAGGCTCAGCAGTTCTTCGCGGCTCAAGGTGGCCACCAGGTGCGCGATGCGATTGAAGTCTTCTGACTGCCCAATGGCCTCCTCGTCGCTCTTCCAGTTCGACCCGCTCAAATTATTCTGGCCCCCGACGGGCAAGCGCTGGATGAGCAAGCCAGCGGCGATGTGGTCATTGGCGGCCAGGACCAATCGCGTGTCCAGCTGCTCGGACTGCAGCATGTAGTGCTCTAGAACCTCGGACACATTCTGCAGCGGTTCACGGTGGTCGCCGTGAAGAGGAACGACCCCTTGATAAGGTTGCTGTCGGGGCAAGCGGTCCCTGGGATCCAAGGTGATGGCACATCGTCCCTGCCCGTGCACATTGAACAGGGCTTCAAGCCGTGCCCCCTCGGGGACCCGGTCTTGCACCGTTGCCGTGGCTCTGAAGCTGAGGTCGGACTGCACCTCGGCCACAGCCAAGCGCACTGGGCCATCACCCTGCACCTGCAAAATGAGCGCGCCGTTGAACTTGATATTGGACTGCATGAGCACCGCCGCTGCGGCCATCTCACCAAGCAGACTGCGCACCGGCTCGGGATACTCGCCCGATTCGGCCTGCGCGCGGCGTTTGAGCAGGTCCTGCCAGGAATCGGTCAGCCTTACCACCATGCCCCGCACCGGCAGTCCCTCAAACAGGAATTTACGCAACTCGCTCATGCGATGATTCTAGGGATGGACATGCGCGAGCGTGCGCTGCAGGCCTTGTTGCAGCGCGAACCCGAACAAAAAGCAGCGGCGGTGACGGCATTGCACGATGATTGGCTGGCCCAACGCGTGCCGCTATGGCCCCATGCGGTGCTCACAGTACCCATGGACAGCCTGGCCTGCAACGCCCTACCCGGCCGCCCTGAGCACCCCCGTTTAGTGGCACCGCGCGACCTTCCCCAGCGCTCACCCCAGACGCCTGCTGGCCACGCAGCGCTGATTCATGCCGTGGCGCATATCGAGTTCAATGCGATCAACCTGGCGCTGGATGCCGTTTGGCGATTCCCTGATTTGCCGCAGGCGTTTTATGGCGATTGGTTACGCGTAGCACGCGAAGAGGCGCTGCACTTCAGCTTGTTGCAGGCTCACCTGCACGCCCTTGGTTATTCCTATGGGGACTTTGAGGCGCACGATGGGCTGTGGATGATGGCAGCCAAGACCGCCTCGGATGTGGTGGCACGCATGGCCTTGGTGCCGCGATTGTTGGAGGCCAGAGGCCTAGATGTCACGCCACTTATGCAGGCACGGCTGGCCCGTTCCGGGGATATGCGTGCGGTGGAGATCCTGAGCCTGATCTTGAGGGATGAGGTTGGACATGTGGAAGTGGGCAACCGCTGGTACCACCATCTGTGCGCACAAAGAAGGCTTGAGCCACTGGCCCACTTTCGACAACTCGCCCGCCACTACCAGGCGCCCAAGCCCAGACCGCCCTTCAACTTGGATGCGCGCCGGCGAGCAGGTTTTGAAGAGGTCGAGTTACAGGCCTTGAATGAAATCGCAGCCCATCCGGACTGAGAACGGGGCTGAGTTGGCCTTGGCCGGCCACCTTCATCCGCGCGGGTGGTGCCGCTGATGCAATTGCCGCAAGCGCTCCCGGGCGACATGGGTGTATATGGTCGTCGTTGAGATGTCAGCATGACCCAACAGCATCTGCACCACACGCAAATCGGCACCGTGGTTGAGCAGGTGGGTGGCAAAGGCATGTCGGATTGTGTGGGGCGACAAGGGGACCCTCACTCCGGCCCTCACCGCATACTGCTTGAGCAGGGTCCAAAACATTTGGCGAGTCATGGGGCCGCCACGCACCGTCACAAACAAGGCCTCACTAACCTGCCCTTTGAGGATTGGTGCGCGACCTTCAGCAAGGTATTTCATGATCCATCGCCGCGCCTCGTCTCCAAAGGGCACCAGCCGCTCCCGCGCGCCTTTGCCCATGACCTTGAGCACGCCATCTTGCAGGCCCAACTGCACCGACTTTAGAGCCACCAGCTCCGTCACGCGCAGCCCACTGGCATACAGCAGTTCCAACATGGCCCTGTCCCGCAGACCCAGCGGTTTGGCCGTATCGGGCGCTGTCAACAAGGCTTCTACCTGTGCCTCTGTCAGAGTTTTGGGCACCCGCAGCGCTTGCTTGCTGCTGCCCATCTTGAGGGTGGGGTCCTGGGTGATCAACCGCTCGCGCAGAGCCCAGCGAAAAAACCGCTTGAACACACTGGTGCGCCGGTTGACAGTCGCGGCCTGCGACTGGGCATGGCGCTGCGCCATATAGGCCAACAGCTGCGTTTCACTGGAGGCGAGGAACCCTTGGTCACCGGGATAGGCCAAGTGCCACCACTGCGCGTAGAGCTGCAGGTCGCGCCGGTAGGCCGCCAAGGTCAAGGCGCTCAGGCCATCTTCAAGCCAAAGTGCGTCCAGAAACCGGTCCACTATGCCTGCGCTGGTTGCAGGCAAAGCGGGCTTGAGCTCAGCGGGGGTTGACGCCATTGCGGACTTCAGCAGAGGCGGGGCTGCGCAACACTGGCACGACACACCTGTAATAGGTGGTACCCGCGCTGGCCAAGCGGAACTCAGTCGAGTTTGAGCTTCTGCTCGGCAACCACTTTCTTGTAGACATCGAATTCGGCCTTGATCTGGTCGGCAAACTGCGCAGGCGTGTTGCCGATGACCAAGGAGCCGGTGTCTTCAATACGCTTGCGCACCGAGGCATCTTCCAAGACCTTTCGCACGGCCGCGTTGATCTTGTCGACCAGGTCTTTGGGCATTCCCTTGGGTCCGAGGATGCCGTAGTAGGCCATGCGGTTAACCGGCTCCAGACCCACTTCCTTGAAGGTCGGCACATTGGGCAGTTGGCTTAGGCGCTGCGGCGCGGCCACCACCATAGGCACCAAGCGGTTGTCCCTTATAAAGGGCAGGGCCGAGGGCATATTGTCGAAGATCACCGGCACCTGTCCCGCTACGGTGTCGTTGAGTGCGGGGCCCGCGCCGCGATACGGAATGTGCAGAACAAAGGTCTTGGACAGGCTCTTGTAGAGCTCCATCTGCAGATGGCCAATGCCGCCCGTGCCGGAGCTGGCGTAGCTGTATTTGCCGGGCGACTTCCTCAGCTCGGCCAGGAAACCAGCGTAGTCACGTGCCGGAAAACCAGGGTGCACGGCAATCACGTTGGGCGTGGCTGCAATGTTGATCACCGGCGTGAAGTCAGTGATGGGGTCGTAGCCGATGCGGACGTTGATGGCCGGATTGGCCGCCGTGGTCGAAACCGTGGCCATCCCCAAAACGTAGCCATCTGCGGCTGCGCGAACGACCTCAAGCGCGCCCACCGAGCCACCGCCACCGGCGCGGTTTTCCACCACCACGCTGCCCCCCAAGGCTACACCGAGCTTCTCGGCCACGATACGGGCCACGATGTCGGTGGTACCCCCCGGTGCAAAGGGTACGACCAGCCGCACCGGCTTGTTGGGATAGGCCGCCTGCGCCCAAGCGGCTGCAGGCACCGCGCTGATGGCCACCACAGCCGCGGCAGACAGGAATTTGAGGGCTAGACGCTTCATGCATTAAACTCCGAATAGTCAAAGAACAAGATTATCGCCGGCGCGGGTAACGCCCCGAGCGCAAGCGCCCGAAAGCATCGAGGAATCGCACACGCCTACACACTAGGGATCACCCGAGGCTTGCGGCCTCAAGCCGGCCCGGGCGGCTCAAGTGCCCACAGAATGTGCTCCCGCACCAGGGCGCTTGCTTCGGGCATGGCCGCCCGCAGGGTGGCGCGGGCGGCTTCGCACCACGCAGCGCTGGAGCGACCAGGCGATTGGCGCAGTCCGTTGCCCAGCGCCACGGCCAGGTTACGTCGCCAACGCTCGTAGCCAATGCGTCGGATGGCGCTGCCTTCAGTGTGTCGCAGGAAGTCCGTCTCAGACCAGCTCCACAAGCTTAGCAGCTGCGGATCTTGCATTCCCCGGCGAACCTGGAAGTCCGGCACCGGGCTTCGCTGTGCATACTTGTTCCAAGGGCAAACCAACTGGCAGTCATCACAGCCGTAGATTCGGTTGCCGATCAAAGGGCGCAAGCTTGGGTCGATCGCCCCGTGGTGCTCGATGGTCAGGTAGCTGATGCAACGGCGGGCATCCAGCCGGTAGGGCGCCACGATGGCCCCCGTGGGACAGGCCTCAATGCAAGCACTGCACTGGCCACAGTGATCGCTGATCGGCGGCGTCAATGGCAGGGGAAGGTCGACAAACAATTCCCCCAGAAAAAAGAACGAGCCGCCTTCACGGTTGATCAGTAAGGTGTGTTTTCCGCGCCAGCCCAGGCCACTGCGCTGGGCCAGTTCCACCTCGGCCACGGGCGCCGAATCGGTGAAGGCCCGGTGTCCGAACGGGCCAATACGCGCCTGCAAGCCCTGCGCCAAACGGGCCAATCGCTGGCGCAGCACCTTGTGGTAGTCGCGCCCCCGCGCGTACACAGACACCACGCCACACTCGGGGCGTTGCAGCACAGCCCACTCGCGTTCGCGCCAGTCTGGGTCAGGGTCAGCCGGCGCGACTGCCACCCCAGGGCCCAGTTGGCAGGCTTTGCCCTCAGTTACTTTCACAGCGCCAGGCAGGTAGTCCATACGGGCGGTCACCACCCGCACCGTACCCGGCACCAGTTCAGCTGGACGAAAGCGCTTAAGCCCATGTTCGGCCATGTAATGCATCGTGCCGGCAAAGCCGGCCTCCAACCAGGCCCGATAGCCGGGCTCGGCGCTGCTCAGGTCCACATCGGCCACGGCTATCTGTGAAAATCCCAAGGAATGCGCATCGGCCTGCAAACCAAGCCATATCGCTTGCGGCTGCAGCGGTTGATCCACCCCTTCCAAAGGGGCGGGCCCTGAGCGCGAACCCTGTGGTGCACCGTGACGCATAGCCCGATTCTAGAAACTGCCACCTTGCACTGGTCTGATGAAGCGGCCTGCGCCCGGGCTGCTGCCGCCTTGGCCGCCGCGGCACCCCAAGACGCGGTCATCACCCTTGAAGGCGGGCTGGGTGCAGGCAAGACCACGTTCGTACGGCATTTCCTGCAGGCGCTGGGCGTGCAAGGCCACATCAGGAGCCCCACCTACACGGTGATGGAAAGTTACGACGTCGGCTGGCCCATATCCCATTTTGACTTTTACAGGTTTGAAGGCCCGCAGGAATGGGAAGACGCGGGTTTTCGAGATGTGTTTGCCCTGCCTGGGTTGAAGCTGTGCGAGTGGCCACAGAAGGTACAAGTGATGATGCCGGCGCGAGACTTAACCCTGCATCTGCACGCCGATGAGCAGGGCCGCCGGCATGTGCGGCTACACGCCTGCAGCGCATTGGGTTGCCGGTTGGCGCGAGCGATAAGGTCGTCATGAAACGCTTGGTGGAGGTTTCCTGTCGGCGTTCGTTTCTGGAGCGCTTGGGTGCGGCGTGGCTGCTACTGGGGCTACCCGCTCAGGCCTGGGCCAGCGTGGTCAAGGCGGTTCGGGTTTGGCCTGCAGCGCTGTACACGCGCGTGACGATAGAGTCCGACACAGCCTTAACGGTCACCCACCAGCGGCTGAGCCAACCGGAGCGGCTGGTGATCGACATCGAAGGGCTTGAGCTGTCCAACCAGTTGCGTGACCTCGTGTCCAAGGTTCAGCCGGAGGATCCCTACATCGCCGCGGTACGGGTAGGCCAGTTTCAGCCCCGTGTGGTGCGTCTGGTTCTGGACCTCAAGCAAGCAGTGGCCCCTCAGTTGTTCAGCTTGGCACCTGTGGCCAACTATCAGCACCGTCTGGTCTTCGATCTGCACCCGACGGTGGAGCAGGATCCACTGTTGCAGTTTCTTCAAGAAAAGCTGCGCGCTGAAGGCCAGGCACAGCGCCAGGTGAACGACGCTCTGGGCGAATTCATCGGTCAGATGGGGCCGCGCACGGCGGTGCCAACCACTACCGCACCGACCAACACCCCCGCTGAGCCGAGCGCACAAGACCTTCAGCGCCTGGAGCGGTTGATCGTGGTGGCTATCGACCCCGGCCATGGTGGTGAAGACCCAGGCGCTATCGGCCCGACAGGCCTCAAGGAGAAGGACGTGGTCTTGTCCATCGGGCTGCAGTTACGCGACCGCATCAACGCCACGCCCGGCATGCGCGCCTTCATGACGCGTGATGGCGACTACTTCGTTGCCTTGGGTGACCGGGTACGCCGCGCCCGACGGGTACAGGCTGACTTGTTTGTATCCATACACGCCGATGCCTTCTTCACGCCCCAGGCGCGGGGTGCTTCGGTGTATGCGCTGTCCACCCGTGGGGCCACCAGTGCGGCGGCTCGCTGGATGGCTAAGCGCGAAAACGCATCGGACGCTGTCGGCGGCATCCAGGCCCCGGTATCTGACGCGCAGGTGCTCAGAGCCATGCTGGACATGAGCACCACAGCGCAGATCAACGACAGCCTACAACTGGGCAGCGTGCTGCTCACGCAGCTCGACCGTGTTGGCCGACTTCACAAGCGACGCGTCGAGCAGGCGGGCTTTGCCGTGCTCAAGGCCCCCGATGTTCCCAGTGTGCTGGTGGAAACAGCGTTCATCTCGAATCCAGAAGAAGAACGGCGTTTGGCCGACACCCAGTACCAAGCCGGCTTGGTCGAGGCCCTGCATCAGGGTATCCGTCAATACTTTTCGCGCAATCCACCCGTTGCGCGGCGCCGCACCCTTTGATTGCCCAGGAAAACGATGTTACATCCCCAAGCGCAAGCCCTGCTGCAGTCGATGATCGACCACGCCGTTGCCCCCATGCACACCCTATCGGTGCTCGAGGCGCGCAAGGCATACCTGGACCGAGGGCCGCTGACCCAACCTGCGCCACCGGCCGAAGCGCACAGCGAAGACCTGCTTGCAGATTCCGCTTGGGCCCCGCCAGTGCGCTTGCGGGTGATCCACCCGAGCCCGCCGGCGCCAGGCCAGACGCGGCCAGCCCTCGTTTTCTTCCACGGTGGGGGCTGGGTGATCGGCGATCTGGACACCCACGACACGCTGTGCCGAGAGTTGGCGGTGCAAGCGGGGATTGTGGTGGTTTCGGTTGAATATCGGCTGGCCCCCGAACACCGCTTTCCAGCGGCCGTAGACGACTGCGTGGCTGCTACCCGTTGGGTTCGGTCTCACGCACAGGTCTTGAACATCGACGGCAACCGCCTGGCCGTCGGCGGCGACAGCGCGGGGGGTAATTTGGCCGCTGTGGTGGCGCTGGCCCTGCGCGACGAGCCGGGGCAGGGCACCTTTTCATCCTTGCGCTACCAGCTGCTGATCTACCCTGCCACGGACATGCGCCAGGTGGCATCGTCACACGCCCGCAACGGCCAAGGCTACCTGCTCACCCAGGAGATGTTGGCTTGGTACCGCAGCCACTATATGGGCGATAGCCACAGCCACCAGGATTGGCGAGCTTCACCACTGCTGCACCCCAAGCTTGCGGGGCTTCCGCCAGCGCTGGTGCTTACCGCGGGCTACGACCCCCTGCGAGACGAAGGCCTGCAGTACGCGCAGGCACTGGCCCAGGCTGGAGTGACATGTACCCACGTGTGTTTTGAGCGCCAAATCCACGGATTCATCCTGATGGGCCGTGTACTGGAAGAGGCCCGCACTGCTGTGGCGCTGTGCGCGGTTGAACTCCGACGCGCCCTGCATCAAGGTGGCTGAGCCATTGGCAGACGCAAGCGCTCAGACAGTTTCGGACACCGCGCGTCGCAGGGCGTCCCGCCGGGCTTTCCACGCACCCAATATGGCCAGCAGTCCGGGGATGATGATCAGAGCCCAGATGATTTTGCTGAGGTGGCGCTGAACCCACTCCAAGTTACCAAACCAGTAACCCGTCATACCCAAGCCAACCACCCACAGCACGGCCCCCACCACGTTGTAAAGGGTGAAGGCGCGGCGGTCCATAGCGGCAATGCCGGCCACAAATGGGGCAAAGGTTCGTACAAAAGGCATGAAGCGGGCGATGATGATGGTGATGCCGCCGTAGCGCTCGTAAAAGCCATGGGCCTGCTCGAAGGCTTGGCGGTTGAACCAACGGCTTTGCTCCCAGGACCAAACCTTTTGCCCCACGCGTGCCCCAATAGCGTAATTGGTTTGGTCACCCGCGATGGCGGCCACCAGCAACAAAGGCACAACGATCTGAATGTCCATCAGTCCTGCACCAGCCAGTGCTCCCGTGACAAACAACAAGGAGTCGCCCGGCAGGAATGGCATCACCACCAGCCCCGTTTCTACGAACACAATTACAAACAAGAGGGCATAAACCCAAAGGCCGTAGGCCGCCACGAAGGCCGCTAGATGCCGGTCCACGTTGAGGATGAAGTCGATTAGAAACAGAAGCCAGTCCATAGTGGGTCATTGTCCCATCCCTACAATGCTCCCATGCCCCTCGCCCCGCAAGATCCAGTGCCCTTGACGGCCAGGCCGATTACGCAACTGCCCGATGAGCTCATCAGCCAGATTGCCGCCGGCGAGGTGGTCGAACGGCCTGCCTCAGTGCTGCGTGAACTGCTCGACAACTCGCTGGACGCCGGAGCGCGCGACGTGGTCCTGCGCCTCCACGCGGGGGGCATCCGGTCTATCGTAATCGAGGACGACGGAGTGGGCATTGCGCCGGCCGATCTTGCGCTGGCCCTCATGCGACACGCCACCAGCAAGATTCGATGCCTGCAAGACCTGGAGCAGGTTCGCACCATGGGATTTCGCGGTGAGGCCCTGGCGGCCATCGCCTCGGTTTCCGAGCTCAAGCTCATCAGCCGCACCGCACAGGCGCCGCACGCCTTGAGCCTGCAAGCCCGAACTGGTGAGGTTGCTCCAGCCACGCGGTCGGTGGGCACCACGGTAGAGGTACGCGAACTATTCTTCTCCACCCCGGCCCGGCGCAAGTTTCTCAAGAGCGAGGCCACCGAGTTGGCGCACTGCACCGAGGCAGTCCGACGGCATGCCTTGGCCCGACCTGATGTTTCCTTCGCGCTGTGGCACGAAGGTAAGCTGATGCAGCAGTGGCGCGTGCCCCCACTCATCGAGGAACCAGCCACCAGCGACGCAGCGCGCCAGCGCCGAATTCGCGAGGTCTTGGGAGATGATTTCCACGCAGCCAGTCTGCCCCTACAGGCTGAGGCCGGTCCTCTGCGCCTGCGCGGCCGGGTGGGTCTGCCGGACGCAGCCCGCGCACGCGCCGATCAGCAGCATGTGTTCGTCAACGGCCGTTATGTCCGGGACAAGCTGATCACACATGCGCTGCGGGCAGCCTATGAAGATGTGTTGCACGGGCAGCGCCATCCCGCCTGTGTGCTGTTTCTTGAAATCACCCCCGAGCTGGTCGATGTCAATGTCCATCCTGCGAAGACCGAGGTTCGCTTTCGGGACGGTCGTGCGGTGCATCAGGTGGTGCAGCACGCCATCGAAGCGGTTCTGTCAATGCCGCGCGCAGCGCTGGGATCAAGCCCGATCGGCCCTTCGGCTCAACCCTTACCGGCGCCACAACTCCCAGGTGAGTTCCATGAGCCGGGACAGCCCTCGGGCTCTCGGCTCCAGGGCCCATGGCTGGCCATGGCTTCGCAGCCATCCTTGGCCCTTCAGACGGCCCGTGCCCTGTATGAACCACTGATGGACCGAGGCCTTGCGCCCCACGATGCGCAGCGCAACCCCGACGGTCACGCCAACGATTGGCCCTTGGGGCGTGCTCTGGCCCAACTGCACGGGATCTATATCCTGGCTCAAAACCGCCACGGGTTGATCGTGGTTGATATGCACGCCGCCCATGAACGCATCGTTTATGAACGGCTTAAGGCCGATGAGGCCCAGCGCGGTGGCACGCTGGCCGCTCAAACCCTGCTGATTCCTGCCAGCTTCTCCGCAACACCCTCGGAAATGGCCACCGCCCAAGACCATGGCCACACACTGGCTCAACTGGGGCTGGACCTCACGGTCCTGGGGCCTGCCACCTTGGCCGTGCGCAGCCGACCCACGGCTTTGCAGCAGGCTGACCCGGTAGCTTTGGCTCGCCGTGTACTCGCCGACCTCGCCCAGTGGGGCGCCAGCCATGCGATCAGCCGCACACGCGACGATCTTTTGGCCTCCATGGCCTGCCACGGTGCAGTGCGGGCTAACAGAAGTCTCACACTGCCCGAAATGAATGCCCTGCTGCGCGATATGGAGCACACCGAGCGATCGGACCAATGCAACCATGGTCGACCCACCTGGCGGCAGGTCAGCCTTCGCGAACTCGACCAGCTTTTCTTGCGTGGACGCTGATCCGTCATGAGCTCACACCGGCCTCCCGACATGCTGCATCCCGATGGAGAGCGCCTGTCCAAGCGCATGACGGCCCTGGGCTTATCGTCGCGCCGTGAGGCCGATGAGTGGATCGCAGCTGGTTGGGTCAAGGTCGATGGGCAAATGGCCATCTTGGGCCAGCGCGTGAAACCGGACGCCCGCATCGAGGTGGCCCCGGCTGCGCGGCTGCAGCAGACCCAAAGGGTGACGGTGTTGCTGCACAAGCCTATGGGCATCGTCAGCGGGCAAGCCGAAGACGGTCATCCGCCCGCGCTGTCGCTTATTCAAGCCCAGAACCGGTGGCCCGAGGACCGTGGGCCGCTGCGCTTCCACCCTGGCCATTTGCGTAACCTAGCGCCGGCCGGCCGGCTGGACATCGACTCCACAGGCCTGCTGGTGCTCACTCAGGACGGCCGAGTAGCCAAACAGCTGATCGGCGAGGGTTCCCTGGTGGAAAAGGAGTATCTGGTTCGGGTGGCCCTGCGGGGTGGTGGCCGCCTGCCGTTACAGGAACTGGCCAAGCTCAACCATGGCCTAAGCCTGGACGGCGTTCGCCTCAAGCCGGCCAAGGTGAGCTGGCAGAACGAAGACCAATTGCGCTTCGTCTTGCGCGAGGGCCGAAAGCGGCAAATCCGGCGCATGTGCGAATTGGTCGGTCTGGAGGTGCTGGGGCTCAAGCGGGTGCGCATCGGCAGCGTGGTGTTGGGTAGGCTGCCGGTTGGTCAGTGGCGTTATTTAGATCCGCATGAGCGGTTTGCCTGAAACAACCGCGCACGCGTACAGCCGCTTGGAAACCAGCGGGGGTGCTGCGCCGCAGCTCGCCGTCACCGAGCAAGACCCGTTGAGCCGATGGGTGGGCCTGGTTGGCCCGACTGCGAGCGGCAAAAGTGGCATCGGGCTGATGGTGGCGCACAAAGTACCCGTTGAAATCATCAGCGTGGACTCGGCCTTGGTGTATCGCGGCATGGACATCGGAACCGCCAAGCCCACCGTCCGTCAACGAGCCCAAATTGCTCACCACCTCATCGACCTAATGGAGCCCACCGAGCGCTATTCGGCCGCGCGCTTTGCGCAAGACGCCCGAGCCCTGATTCGGCAGGTCAATGCGCGCGGACGGCTGCCGCTGCTGGTCGGCGGCACGATGCTCTACATCAAGGCTTTGATGGAGGGGCTGGCATCCATGCCCAGCACAGACCCTGCCGTGCGAGACAGCCTAATCGCCGAGGGGCGCACACGGGGATGGCCGGCCCTTCATGCCGACCTCCACAGAGTCGATCCCGTCACCGCCGATCGGCTGCAAGCCAACGACGCACAACGGATTCAACGCGCCTTGGAGGTCTGGCGCCAAACCGGTCGTCCCTTATCGAGCTTTCATTCCGCTGCGGCCAGCACCCAAGCGGGCATGCGCCCTCGGTTGTTGATCAGCCTAGAACCCCGCGAGCGGTCCTGGCTGCATGAGCGCATCGTCCTGCGCCTGGACTATATGCTTGACGAGGGCTTTTTGGAGGAGGTACGCGCCCTGCGAAACCGCGGTGACCTGGGCCCGGATCTGCCCTCCATGCGCAGCGTGGGCTATCGCCAAGCCTGGCAAGCGCTGGACGCAGGGCTAGCCGGTGAAGCCTTGCGCCAAACCGTGCGCGAGACCAGCGTGGCCGCCACGCGCCAATTAGCCAAGCGCCAATTGACCTGGCTGCGCAGCATACCCGAGCGTCAGGTGCTGGACGCGCAAGACGCCGCAACGGCTGACGCAGTGTTGGCCTTGGTAGCGGCCCACGGAGACCCTGCATGCTGAAAGTGCAAGCTTTGGGTAAGCAGTATGGGCAAACCTGGGTGTTCCGCGGTGTTTCCTTTCAGGTGTCGCGTGGTGAGTTGGTGGCGGTCTTGGGGGAATCTGGCGTGGGGAAATCCACCCTGCTCAATGGCCTGGCGGGGCTCGATTCGGTACAGGAAGGCCAGGTGGAGCTTGACGATACCCAGGTTCTGGGTTTGAGCGAGCAGTCGCTGGCGCATTGGAGGCGGCGCCATGTCGGCTTTGTATTCCAGGCTTTTCATGTGTTGCCCCATCTGAGCGTGTCCCAGAACGTTGCCCTGCCCTTGCTGCTGTTGCAGATGCCCCGCGCCGAACGCGAAGCACGGGTATGTGACATGCTGCAAGCAGTAGGGCTGGAAGGCCTGCAAACACGCGAGCCCCGAACGCTGTCTGGTGGCCAACTGCAACGGGTGGCCATTGCGCGCGCATTGGTTCATCGGCCCACCTTGCTCCTGGCCGATGAGCCCACCGGTAACCTGGACCAACAGAGCGCTGAGCGCATCATTTCCTTGCTGCGTCAACAGGTCCATACGCTCAAGGCTGCCTGTGTGCTGGTCACGCACTCGAAGGCGGCTGCGCAGGCTGCCGATCGCATCCTGCAGCTGCGCGCTGACGGTATTTGGCCCGGCTGATTCGAAGCTCAAGACCATGACGCTCTTATTCACCCTGTTGCGGGAGGTCAGTCTGCGTGAGTGGCGGTTGCACCCGTGGCGGCAGGGCGTGGGGGTGCTGGCGGTGGCCCTGGGGGTAGCCCTAGCCTTTTCGGTGCACCTGATCAACGAATCAGCCCTGGCTGAGTTTTCCTCGGCGGTGCGCAGCGCCACAGGTCAGTCTGATGGCGCGCTGCAGTGCCCGCAGTTCTGCGACGACCGTGTCTGGGACGCGATACAAACCCAAGACGGGGTGGTCGCAGCCAGCGCCGTGCTTGAGGTGGACAGCTATGCCCTGGATGCCCAGGGCAAGCGGCAGGCGTTGAAGGTCCTCGGCCTGGACGCTTTGACCATCGCCTCCGTCGCACCTGAGTTGTTGCCACGCGTATCCGAGACGATGCTGGACCGACTGGGCTTCTTGGATCCGCAGCGCCTGTTTCTTAACCCTGCAGCACTTCAGGTGCTGCAAGTTCGAGACGGCCAAACCGTGGAGCTGCAGGCGGGCCTCGGGCTTCGCACCCTTACGGTAGCTGGCACCGTGGCTGCAGGTGGAACAGCCTTGGCGGTCATGGACATCGCAGGCGCGCAAGAGCACTTTGAGGCCGTGGGCCGGATCAGCCGGGTCGAACTGAGGTTACAGACCGGTCGCACGCTGCAGGCCTTGCAAAACCAGTGGCGCGCACAGCCCTGGTGGCCCGAAGGTGCACGTTTGCAGGCGCCCGAGGAAGGGGCACAGCGCGTCTCCACCGCTTCGCGTGCTTACCGGGTTAACCTGACGGTACTGGCGCTGGTGGCCCTGTTCGTGGGAGCCTTCCTCGTGTTCTCGATTCAGTCCTTGTCCGTGTCACAACGCACGCCATCCTTGGCCCTGTTGGGGGTAATGGGCTTGTCAGCTCACCAACGGTTGGGGCTGGTCTTGTCGGAGTCTTTGCTGATGGGTGCCGCCGGCAGTGCACTGGGCTTGCTATTGGGCGCTGGCGCCGCAGGCTTGGCCCTGCGCTGGCTGGCCGGCGATCTGGGAGGTGGCTACTTTCCGGGCATTGCTCCCAGCCTACAAATGTCGCCGCAGTCAGCAGCCGTTTTTGGAACCTTAGGGGTCCTGGCGGCCCTGACGGGGGGCTGGTCGCCGGCCCGTCAAGCCCAAGGAATGGCCGTGGCTCAAGCCCTCAAGGGCCTGGGCGGTACAGATGTGCGCAGCCTGCCGCCGTGGGCAGGGCCAGCCTTGGTGGCAGCGGGCGCCCTCCTCGCCCTGGTACCGCCGTGGCAAGGTTTGGCGCTGGCAGCATATGCAGCCGTTGCTTGCCTGCTGTTGGGCGGTATGGCCTGTGTGCCCGCGGTGGTGGCTATGCTGCTGCACCGCCTACAGCCGCGCGACGATGCTCGGCTGGTGCTGGCGCTCGGCCGAGCGCGCCATGAACGCCAAGAGGCCACGGTCGCGGTCGCTGGGGTTGTGGCCAGTTTGAGTCTGGCGGTGGCGTTGACGGTGATGGTGGCCAGCTTTCGTACCGGTGTGTCGCAGTGGCTGGATCAGGTGCTGCCGGCCGACCTGTACGCCAGAACTGCCACGAGCAGTGCAGCCAGCGATGGAGCCTATCTGCCACTGGCCTTCGTTCAGGCCGCTGCAGCACTTGAGGGCGTCCAACGGGTGGAGGCTGCGCGAACGCGGCCCATCGTGGTGGACCCCAAGCGACCGGCAGTGAGCTTGGTTGCACGCCCCTTGCAGACGGGCGCCCAAGGTGGCCCAGGGCTTGAACCGCGATTGCCGATGGTAGGGCCAACGTTGCCGAAGCAGGCCTTGCAAGCGGCACAGGCAAGCTCCGGGTCGACCTTGCTGGCCGGCTATGTCACCGAAGCCATGGAGATGCTCTATGGCGCAAGGCCCGGCACGACACTACAGTTGACCCTGGCAACCGAGATCGGAACCGTCCGGCTTCAGGTCTTCGTTATGGGCGTGTGGCGCGATTACGCTCGGCAGTTCGGCGCGGTGGTGGTTGACCTGGACGAGTATCGGGCTGTGACGGGCGACCAAAGGGTCAACGACATTGCCATCCATGCACACCGCGGCGCCGACCTGGACCGATTGCAGGGCGCGTTGCGCGCGCTGGCCGACCGCGCTTCGCTCATCGAGTTCGCCGTACCCGCACAGATTCGTGCGCTGTCCATGCGAATCTTTGACCGCAGTTTTGCCGTCACCTACTACCTGCAGGCCTTGGCCATCGGCATCGGCCTGTTCGGCATTGCCGCCAGCTTCTCTGCACAAGTCTTAGCTCGGCGCAAGGAGTTTGGTTTGTTGACACACCTGGGGCTCACCCGGGGCCAGATTGTGGGAATCGTTGCCGCCGAGGGCGCCGCCTGGACCGCTGCAGGTGCCGTGGCGGGCCTTTTACTCGGCCTGGCGGTGAGCGCAGTGTTGGTGCACGTGGTCAATCCGCAAAGCTTTCACTGGACGATGGATTGGGTACTCCCCTGGCCGCGCTTGATCGGGCTGTGCGTATGCGTGGTGCTGGCTGGCAGCATAGCAGCGGCCATCAGTGCGCGGGCAGCCGTGTCGACCGACGCGGTGCGTTCTGTGAAGGAGGACTGGTGAGATGAGCCCTGCAGGGCCAGATCGACGAGCTTGGATGCACCGCGCGGCACGGTGGATTCTGGCTGCAAGCACGCCCCCCATGGGGCTGCTCGGCTCGGGCGCCGGCGGTGCAGCGGCAGCCTTACCCGCGGGCGATGAACCAGCGCCGGGGCGTCCCCTGCGGTTTCCGAGAGACTTCGGTGCGCACCCCGGCACACGCATCGAGTGGTGGTATGTCACCGGTGCGCTCAATCGAGCCCCCGCAGGTGATCCCCAGTATGGCTTTCAGATCACTTTCTTCCGCAGCCGCGCGCCTTGGAGCGATTCCGGGCCCGCGGGAAGCAGCCGCCTTCGTGCACAGCACCTGTTGTTTGCGCACGCGGCACTTACCGATGTCGCCTCGGGCCGTTTGGTGCACGCGGAGCGCTTGGCCCGCTGGAATGGGCAGACCGATGCCACAGCTGCGGCCGGTGCGCGCCTGGAGGACACCGGGGTACACCTGGGGCGCTGGCAGCTGCGCCGCACGGGTCCTGTGGACTCCTCGATCTACGAAGGGGTATGGCAGGACGACGCCGCAGGCTTTGGCCTGCAGGTGCAGATGCAGACCCAACAGCCTTTGGTGCTGCAAGGCGAACAGGGCTACAGCCGAAAAAGTCCGCGTCCGGGACATGCGAGCAGCTACTACAGCCAGCCTCAGCTCCAGGTACTTGGTCAACTTCAACTGCAGGGTCGAACCCAAGCTGTACAGGGGGTGGCCTGGCTGGACCACGAGTGGAGCCAATCCTTGCTGGACCCCGAGGCCGTAGGCTGGGACTGGATGGGCCTGAACCTGGACGATGGCAGCGCACTGACCGTTTTTCAGCTGCGCAGACAAGACGGTACGGTGCTGTGGGCCGGAGGATCATGGCGTGTGGCAGGCCAGGCTGTCCGGCCATTTGCAGCGCAGGACGTGTTGATGCACCCAGGAAGAACCTGGCGTAGCCCTGCCACCGATGCACGGTATCCGGTTCAGTGGGCGGTCAAGACCCCAGCAGGACTCCATCAGGTGAACGCCATGGCTGATGCGCAGGAGTTGGACAACCGCAGCCGTACCGGCACTGTGTATTGGGAGGGCATCAGCCGGGTGTTGGACAAACACGGCCGTGCCATTGGCTTGGGCTATCTGGAGATGACCGGTTATGCCGGGAGGCTTCGCTTGTAAAGCCTGCACAGCCTGAGTGCGGGTCAAGACTTCACGCACTACACTGAGGAGTTGACCTCTGTGCGCCACCCATGTCTGCTAGCGAACGCCGCAAAGCCAAGAGCCCTCAGTCGCTCAGCGGGTTAATCCCATTTCTGCGGCCCTACCGATTGCAGATCGGTCTGGCCTTGGTCTTCTTGCTGCTAGCGGCAGCCAGCACCTTGGCTTTCCCGGTGGCACTCAAAAGCCTGATTGACCAAGGGCTGGTAGCCAGTGAGCCCGGACAACAGCTGATGAGCTTGCGCGGCCACTTTGGGACCCTGTTTGCCGTTGGGGCGGCATTGGGCTTGTTCTCCGCAGCCCGCTTCTACATGGTCACCTGGTTGGGCGAACGCGTCACGGCCGACCTGCGCAGTGCGGTATACGCCCATGTAGTGGAACAAAGCCCCGAGTTTTTCGAAACCACACAGACCGGTGAAGTAGTCAGCCGCTTGACCACCGACACCACGCTGGTGCAAGCGGTGGTGGGCTCCTCTTTGAGTATGGGCCTGCGTAACTCAGTGATGGGTATTGGAGCGCTGGTAATGCTTGTGGTCACCAATCCTGCGGTGATGGCGCAGGTGCTTGGCATATTGGTCCTGGTGGTCCTACCATCACTGTACTTCGGGCGCCGAGTTCGCAAGCTTTCTCGCGCCAGCCAAGACCGCGTTGCAGACACCAGCGCCATTGCTGCAGAGGTGCTCAACGCCATGCCCGTGGTACAGAGTTACGGCCAAGAGCAACGAGAAGCACAACGCTTTCGAAGCGCAACTGAAGCGGCGTTTGAGACTGCGCGCAAGCGCACGCGAATACGCTCGGTACTGGTGGGATTCATCATCACGGCCACCTTTGGCGCGCTGCTGTGGGGCCTGTACCAGGGCACCCAGTCGGTGATCGAAGGTCGGATCACCGCTGGCCACTTGGGTCAAACCGTGGTGTTTGTGATCATCCTCATCAGCAGCGTAGCAGTGCTCTCAGAGGTGTACGGTGACCTGCTCAGAGCGGCCGGTGCTACCGAGCGCCTGATGGAACTCTTGGCGACCCGATCACCGGTCAGCGAGACAGGGCACGCCAGCGCCCTACCGGATACCCAAGGAGGGTCAACAGTACGCCTCGAGGCCGTCACATTCCACTATCCGTCCCGACCCAAGGCGGCAGCCTTGCGCAACTTGAGCCTGGATTTCCGAGCTGGCGAAACGATTGCCTTAGTCGGCCCCAGCGGTGCAGGGAAAAGCACCGTGCTACAACTGTTGCTGCGCTACTACGACTGTAGCAGCGGCCGTATCCTGATCGACGGGGTCGATGTGAGGCATGCGGGGTTGAAGGCTCTACGCCGTCGCATTGGTATCGTGCCCCAGGACAGCGTGATTTTCTCCACCAGTGCTGTTGAGAATATTCGCTATGGCAAGCCTGAAGCCAGCGAAGCCGAAGTCGTCGCCGCTGCACGGGCAGCGCACGCTCACGAATTCATCATGGCTCTTCCGCAGGGCTATCAGAGCTTCCTGGGCGAGCGCGGGGTTCGCCTGTCAGGGGGTCAACGACAAAGAATCAGTATTGCCCGGGCCATGTTGCATAACCCCGCACTGTTACTCTTGGACGAAGCCACCAGCGCACTAGACTCCGAGAGTGAGCGCATGGTGCAGGCTGCCTTGGAGGCGGCCATGCAGGGCCGCACCACCATTGTGGTGGCCCACCGGTTGGCCACGGTCCAGAGGGCCGATCGAATTTTGGTGTTGGAAGCCGGCGAAGTGGTGGAACAAGGCACGCACACCGAACTGATGGCCCGCAGCGGCTTGTATGCGCGGCTGGCGTCGATGCAGTTTGGTCTGCATGGCAGCGACGATACCCGACCCTGAGGCCAGATGCCGCAAAATGCACCCATGAGCCAACGACCTGTCCGATCCCAGTATGAAGACTTCATGCGCCATGTGTTCGAGCACGGCGTTGCCAAAGGCGATCGCACCGGCACAGGCACCCGCAGTGTGTTCGGACATCAGATGCGTTTCGACCTGCGGGAAGGCTTCCCTCTGGTGACTACGAAAAAGGTTCACCTCAAGAGCATCATCCTGGAGCTTTTATGGTTTCTGCGTGGAGACTCCAACGTCAAGTGGCTGCAAGAGCGCGGCTGCACGATTTGGGACGAATGGGCCAAGGAAAATGGCGACCTGGGCCCGGTATACGGGGTTCAATGGCGAAGCTGGCCGGCGCCCGGCGGCGGACATATCGACCAGATTGAGCAAGTGCTGCAACAAATCCGCCATAACCCGGATTCACGGCGCATCATCGTCAGCGCCTGGAATGTGGCTGAGCTGCCCAACATGGCGCTTATGCCCTGCCACGCCTTCTTCCAGTTTTACGTAGCCCCTGCCACTACCCCTGACACCAGGGCAAGCCTGAGTTGTCAGTTGTATCAACGCAGTGCCGATATCTTCCTGGGTGTACCTTTCAACATCGCTTCCTACGCGCTGCTGACCCACATGCTGGCGCAACAGTGCAGCCTTGATGTCGGTGACTTCATTTGGACGGGTGGCGACTGCCACATCTACGACAACCATGTGGAGCAGGTTCAAATACAACTCAGCCGTACCCCACACCCCTACCCCACTCTGCATATCCGCCGTCAAGCCGCCAGCCTTTTTGAGTATGTGCTGGAAGACTTTGAGGTTCTGGACTATCAACACCACCCCGCCATCAAGGCGTCAGTGGCGGTGTAGGGCTACGCGCTGCAGCAAGACAGCGTGAGCAATCATTGGCGCCCAAGCGGGCGAGACCTGCTGTTGTTGGTGGCGCTGACGCTGATGTGGGGCGTGAACTGGCCCATGATGAAGTTCTCGCTGCGCGAGCTCAGCCCCCTTTGGTTTCGTGCTTGGACCATGAGTGGCGGCGCCCTGCTGCTGCTGCTGTATTTTCACTGGCGTGGGGTGGACTTGCGAATGCCGCGTGGGCGGTGGCTGACCGTTGCCGGCTTGGCGCTGCCCAATATCCTGGGCTGGCATGGTCTGTCCATCGTAGCCTTGACGGGCTTGCCGTCGGGCAGGGCCGCCATCCTGGGCTTCACCATGCCGGTGTGGACCGTCCTGATGGCCATCCTGTTGGGCGAACAACAGCTCAGTCGACGTGTCTTGATCTCGGTTGTGGCCGCTACTGCGGCGGTGGGCCTGCTGGCTGCGCATGAACTGCACACCCTTACGGGCCAGCCTCTGGCCGTGCTGTGGATGCAGGGCGCAGCTTTGTGCTGGGGCCTGGGCACGGTACTGATGCGGCGCTCCCAGCTGGGCATGCCCACGGAGAGCGTCACCGTGTGGATGATGCTGATGGGATCGGCCTGCTTCTGGGTGGTGGCGCCGCTGCACGAACCCTTTCCCGATATGCTGGCCCTTAGCGCTGGGCTATGGTGGTCCTTGGCGTACGGCGTGGTCTTGAACTACGGATACGCACAGGTGATTTGGTTTGGCATGGCCAAGCGACTGCCTCCATCGGCCAGTGCGTTTTCCATCATGGCTGTACCCGTTGTCGGCACGCTAACGGCCACATATCTCGTGGGTGAAGTGCCCCGTTCCACGGATTGGGCAGCTGCGGCTTGCGTTATGGTGGCCATTGCTGCTGCGCTGATCCCAATGCGCGCACAATCTCGAACATGAGCAACGCTGTGTCTGGGAACCGGCCAACCGGTTTAAGCCTGATCGCCGCCCTCACCCGCGACCGTGGCATCGGTCTGAAAGGGCAGTTGCTGGCGCACTTACCGGAAGACCTTCGACATTTTCGGCGTGTCACCATGGGGCGGCCTGTGTTGATGGGCCGCAAGACCTGGGACAGCCTGCCGCCCGCCTTTCGCCCGCTGGCTGGGCGACACAATGTGGTGATCAGCCGTGACCCCCAGGCGCAGTGCCCGGGCGCTGATCTGCACACCTCGTTGGAAGCTGCGTTGCAGGCCCTCTCCGGACATGAACGGGTGTTTGTGATCGGCGGAGCGCAAATTTATGCACAGGCCTTGCCGTGGGCAGACGAACTGATCCTGACCGAAATTGATGTGCAGTTACCCGCAGATGCCTTTTTTCCGTCATGGTCCACCGACTCCTTTGAGTTGGTGCAACGGGTTGCGGGTTTCGACCCAGACACCGACGCTGCCTTGCCATACTCCTTTGCCACCTATCGACGGCGCCCGTGAGCGCCCACGTATTTGCCATGGCCAAGCCCCCACTTCCCTTACCAGCACCGGCTTCTGCCGGTGGCTCAACGGTTGGCGGCCAGCAGACCGCCCCCAAAGGCACAGCCATGACCGGCACTCTTGGCGTGGCATCCGCGGCGGTTGACGCCCTGGACCAGCTGCTGGGCCACAGCGCTTGGTCAAGCGCCGGTCAGGTGCAAACGCCTGAAGGCGCACTGTCCTACCGCTGCACGGCCGAGTTCCTGCCGGTCTACGACGACAAGCTGGCCTCGGCCGAGGCAGCGCCCCTGGCTGCGGTGATGTGCACCGCCTATCAGGTACAAGCTCGCCGTGGGGCCCAGCCGCGCCCCGTTTGTTTTGCCTTCAACGGTGGACCCGGCTCCGCGTCAATCTGGTTGCAGCTGGGCGCGGTAGGTCCCAAACGGGTGGTAATCCAAGACGATGGCTACGCGCCCGCGCCACCTTATGCGGTTCAAGACAATCCCTTGACCTGGTTGTCCGCCTTCGACTTGGTGTTCCTGGATCCCCCGCACACCGGGTGGGCCTTGGCTCGGGACGATGCGGCGCGCAAGGCGGTACTGAGCGTCGACGGCGATGTGGCGGCTCTCACTGGGGTGATGCGACAGTGGCTGACCCGCCATCGCCGCTGGGACTGCGCGGTCTACCTCGCAGGGGAAAGCTACGGCACCACTCGGGGCGCGGCCTTGGCCGACTCGCTGCAAGCCGCTGGCGTGGCCTTGTCCGGGGTGATCCTGGTTTCCTGCGCCATGGACCTCCAGACCCTGCGATTCACACCGGGTAACGACCTACCCTACACCCTGTTCTTGCCGGCGATGGCCAACACCTCCCAGTACCACGGCTTGCTCAAAGGTCGGCTAGCAGCCGCTTCACAGGTCGCTCGCCAAGCTGCTGAGGACTATGCACAGGGCGATTACCTGAGCGCCTTGCATCAGGGTGCTCGGCTTACCCCCATTCGCCGCCGCCGGGTGGCACGGCGCCTTTGCGAACTCACAGGCCTGCACATCGACCTCATTGAGCAACACAACCTGCGAGTCAGCGACCAGTTGTACTTTTTCGAGGCCCTTCGCACCCAGGGTCGAATTGTCGGCCGATTGGAATCTCGCGTCACTGGCCCCATGGGCGCCAACCGCAGCCGCACTTGGGAGTTTGATCCCGGCATTGACGCGATCAGTGGGCCCTATGCGATGGCTGGCCAAGCCTACTTCACAAAAAGCTTGGGAATCGATCTGTTGGCTCCATACAAGCTGATCAACACCGAGGTGAACAAGGGCTGGAACTGGAACCGCGGCGAAGCACAGGGCAATCACTTCGCCAGCACCACGCCGGACCTGGCCCGCGCCATGCGACGCAACCCACATCTCAAGGTCTTGGTAGCCAGTGGTCGGTACGACCTCGGGACACCCTACAGCGCCACCGATTGGTCGTTGGCCCAACTCGACGTTCCTGCGGAAGTCCGCAGCCGACTCACCCATCGATACTACGATGCAGGACACATGATGTACACCCGACAAGCTGATCTGCAGGCCCTGCACGAGGACCTGCTGTCTTGGCTTCAGTCTTGATCGGCACGAATCGCAGCAACGCAGCCCTTTGAGCAGGAGCTTCATTCATGTCCTTCGGTGGTTTTCATGTGCATAGCCTGTACGATCACGAACTTGACTGACCAACAGATGCATCAGCATCATTGGCCTGGCAGCGGCGATTCACCTGTGACCAACCCCAATCGCTTAGCCTCTTTAGTCAATCATCCCTGCTGCGTAAAGCCTGTGCGATGAAGCTCGCCACCTGGAATGTCAACTCCCTGGGGGTGCGTCTGCCGCACCTGCTTGCATGGCTGGCCTCGCATCCGGTGGATGCCTTGGTGCTGCAAGAGACCAAGCTAACGGACGACAAGTTTCCACAGGCTGAACTGGCCCGAGCGGGCTGGCAAGCGGTGTGGTTTGGGCAGAAGACCTACAACGGTGTGGCCCTGCTGGTGCCCGCTTCGCAAGCCGCGCCGGTGGACGTTGTACGCAACATTCCAGGCTTCGTCGATGAACAGGCCCGGGTGATTGCCGCCACCCTCACAGGGCAGGGCGCACCTGGCTGCATGCGGGTGATTGGGGCCTACTTCCCCAATGGCCAGGTACCCGGCGGCGAGAAATATGCCTATAAGATGAGGTGGCTGCAGGCCCTTCAGGCATGGGTTCGCGTCGAGGTGCAGCAACACCCCCGCCTGGTGTTGATGGGCGATTTCAATATTGCGCCTGAAGATCAAGACGTGCACGACCCTGTGGCCTGGGCTGGGCAGATTCACTGCACCGATGAGGAGCGTGCCCATTTTCAGGCTCTCCTGGGCTTAGGCCTGTACGATGCCTTTCGCCTCTTCGAGCAGGCCCCAAAAAGTTGGACTTGGTGGGACTATCGAAATCTGGCATTTCGCAAGAACCAGGGCTTGCGCATCGACCACATCCTGGTGAGTTCAGCCCTCAAGCCTGCCGTTAGCGCCTGCGAAATCGACAAAGAAGCGCGGCGGGCTGAACGCCCCAGTGACCACGCACCCGTGCTGGTCACCGTCACGGACTGAAGGGCAAGGCTTCAGTCTTCCACACCCAAGTCTTGGATCTTTCGGGTGATGGTGTTGCGTCCAATGCCCAGCTTCTGGGCTGCCTCAATGCGGCGTCCACGCGTCACATCCAAGGCCGTACGTATCAACTGGCTCTCAAAACGCCGCGTCAGCGCATCCCAAACATCGGCTTCACCCGCATCCAGTCGAGCACGTGCATCGGCTTGAAGGCCGACCAGCCAAGCCGGTGGCCGTTCTTCGAGCGGCAACTGCAGCAGGTCTGTGCCGGCCGGCTCCGACACGGGCGCGTCGACCCGCGCAAGAGGGGTTGCGTCTCCCAAGCCATCTGAGGACGCAAGTGTCATCGGGCCGGATCCAGGGTCGCCAGCCCGCGCGAGGGCTGGGCCACGGGTCATTTCCGGGGGCAGGTCCTTGACCTGCACCACCTGTGCCGGCGCCATCACGGTGAGCCAATGGCACATATTCTCCAACTGGCGAACGTTGCCGGGAAAGTCGAAGGCGGCGAAGGCCTGCATTGCCGCCTCGCTCAGCCGCTTGGCCTCGACACCCAGGTCCCGCGCACTGCGCTGCAGGAAGTAGCGTGCCAGCGTAGGCACATCCCCTCTGCGCTCTCGCAGCGGCGGCAGGCGCAGGCGGATCACATTGAGTCGGTGAAACAGATCTTCGCGGAACGCACCTTGGCGCACCCGCTCTTCAAGGTTTTGATGTGTGGCGGCAATCACGCGCACCTGGCTGCGCAGGGGCTGATGACCACCCACGCGGTAAAACTGGCCATCGGACAAAACCCTCAGCAGCCGCGTTTGAAGATCGAAAGGCATATCGCCAATTTCGTCAAGAAAGAGGGTGCCCCCCTCCGCCTGCTCGAAACGCCCGCGCCGCATGGCCTGCGCGCCAGTAAAAGCACCGCGCTCATGGCCAAACAACTCGCTTTCCAGCAGATCCTTGGGAATGGCCGCGGTGTTGATCGCCACAAAAGGCCCTGACGCCCGTGGACTGTGCTTGTGCAGGGCACGGGCCACGAGTTCCTTGCCCGCCCCACTTTCGCCGGTGATCATCACCGTGACATGGCTTTGGCTCAAGCGCCCGATGGCCCGAAATACATCCTGCATTGCCGGGGCCTGGCCCAGAATCTCGGGTGGCTCGTCGGCTCGCTCCTCGGCCACCGCCTCTCGCAAGCTCTCATCCACGGCGCGCCGTACCAATTCCACCGCACGGGGAATATCGAACGGCTTGGGCAGGTACTCGAACGCCCCGCCTTGGAAGGCCGACACCGCGCTGTCCAGGTCTGAAAACGCCGTCATCACGATGACGGGCAAGCCAGGCATGCGGGCCTTGACCTGGGTCAGCAGGTCCAGGCCCGAGCCGCCTGGCATGCGAATGTCGCTGACCAGCACCTGAGGGCTGTCGGTATCCAGGGCAGCCAAGACATCACGCGTTTGGCTGAAACTTCGCACCGGCAACTGCTCCCGTGCCAGTGCTCGCTCCAGTACGAAGCGTATCGATTGGTCGTCGTCAACGATCCAAATGGATTTCATCGAAAGCCCCGTCTCAAGGCAGCGGAATCAGAATCTTGAACACCGTCCGGCCCGGCGCGCTTTCACATTCAATCGTGCCCTGATGCTGCTGCACAAAGGTCTGCGCCAGCGTCAACCCCAGACCCGAACCACCCTCTCGACCCGACACCAGCGGGAAAAAGATGCGGTCCAGCAGTTCCTCGGGGATGCCCGGTCCGTTATCTTCGGTATGCAATTCCAATGCCAAGCGCCACCGGCGCTTGCCCACAGTCACCTGCCGCAAAGCACGGGTGCGCAATAAGATGCGCGCTTGGCCCAGCACCCGCTGTACGTCTAAAGCCTGTGCCGCGTTACGCACGATGTTCAGCACCACTTGGATCATCTGTTCCAGGTCACCCCGGAACTCAGGCAAGGAAGCGTCGTAGTCCCGCACCACCTCCAGGCCCTGCGCGAACTCCGACATGATCAGAACCCGAACGCGCTCACAGACTTCATGGATGTTCACATCCCCGACCACGCGGGCCTGACGGTGTGGCGCCAACAGCCGATCCACCAAGTGCTGTAGCCGGTCGGCCTCGTTGACGATGACGGTGGTGTATTCGGCCAGGTCTTCACGTCCGTCTATCTCCATGGCCAGCAATTGCGCAGCACCCCGAATGCCGCCCAGGGGATTCTTGATCTCATGGGCCAGGTTGCGAATGAGCTCCTTGGTGGCTTGCGTCAGGTCCAGGACTCGGTCCTCGCGGTCCTGTCGGGTCTGCTGGCGAATCTCCACCAGCTGCACCAGCAAATGCCCGCTGCCGTCTTGCATGGCGGTGACGAAGGCGTGTACCGGCAAGGGCTCCAAGCCCGTGGGTGAGCCCAGCAAGCCCCGACGCAAGAGGCCTTCGAATCGGCCGGTGGCGAACTCGTTGCGCGCCACCGACTCCAGGCTCTCCTGCAGGGGCATAGGGTCGAGCAACCAGTCGAGCAAGGACCCGCGCATCAAGCTGCGCCGGGAAGCCCCCACAACGTCCTCAAAGCAGGCGTTGGCAAACAAACAGCGACCGCTGCGGTCGGCCACCGCCACCAGGGTCGCCAACAGATCAAATGCGGCCCAAGACCCTGGCACCTCAAAGGTGGCCGCGCCGACGCGGCCAGGGGGCACGGTCGGGTGTAAACCGCCACCCGAGCCGAAGCGCTCTGGGACAGTGGTGTATGGCCAGCTTGAACTCATCGACCCTTCAGCGCAGGCGCGCCAACTCCCGCCGGATGGCTTCGATGTCGGACTCGACGCGTCGAATCTGCGCCGTCTCCGCGCTCGACCGTTCGCCCGGGCGGCCCGTGCCTGAAGCCTTGAGGGCTTCCCGCAGGCGGCCCTCCTCACGTCGCAACTCGGCTTCCAGAATGCGGCGCGCTTCTGCGTCACGCTGCCGCTGCTCATCGACACGAACCCGGCCGTCGGCCTGCGCCGAACTCCCGGCAGGCACGGCCGACGACCCAGATGCGTCAACAGCCGCCATCGGCCCTGCGGGCGCACGCGCGGCGGTGCTCGGGGCCTGGGCCACAGGCAGGTCATTCAGCGGCTTGCAGCTGCGGCTGCGCGCCTCTTGCGGCGTCAAGTTATCCGCGTACAGCACCGGCGGGCCGGGGCAACGCATTACCACCGGTGCTGCCCCAAGGCTGGGGGCGCTTGATACCTGAGCCAGTGCTTGGACGTGGGCAACCCATGCGGCACACCACGCTGCGAAGACCAGGCTGGGCATGTTCATGTGATGATTATGAGGCAGTGCACAGACGGCGAACATGGCTTGCGCAGGCAGAAAAAAAGCGGCCAATTGGGCCGCTTTCAACGTCAAACCGTGGACCGGGCAAGCCCGGGCGCTGGCTCACAGGCTGTAGTACATGTCGAACTCGACTGGGTGCGTTGCCATGCGGAAGCGAGTAACTTCCTGCATCTTCAGGTCGATGTAGGCATCCAAGTAGGCATCGGTGAACACGCCGCCCTTGGTCAGGAAGGAGCGGTCCTTGTCCAGGTACCCCAGTGCTTGGTCCAGGCTGTGGCACACGGTGGGCACCTTCGCGTCCTCATCCGGGGGCAGGTGGTATAGATCCTTCGTAGCGGCTTCGCCCGGGTGGATCTTGTTTTCCACGCCGTCCAGGCCGGCCATCAGCAGCGCTGCAAAGGCCAGGTAGGGATTGGCCAAGGGATCAGGGAAACGTGCCTCAATGCGGCGGCCTTTGGGGCTGGCCACATACGGAATGCGGATGGAAGCCGACCGGTTGCGCGAACTGTAAGCCAGCTTCACCGGAGCCTCAAACCCCGGCACCAGGCGTTTGTAGCTGTTGGTGGTGGGGTTGGTGATGGCGTTCAAGGCGCGGGCGTGCTTGATGACGCCGCCGATGTAATACAGGGCGAAGTCTGACAGACCTGCATAGCCGTCACCAGCGAACAAGTTCTTGCCGTCCTTCCAAACCGACTGGTGCACATGCATGCCGCTGCCGTTGTCGCCCACGATGGGCTTGGGCATAAAGGTGCAGGTCTTGCCGTAGGCCGCCGCAACGTTGTGAATCACATACTTCTGCAGCTGCAGCCAGTCGGAGCGCTGAACGAGCGTGCTGAACTTGGTGCCGATTTCCATCTGGCCTGCGGCAGCCACCTCGTGATGGTGCACCTCAACCGGGACGCCCAGTGATTCAAGGATCAGGCATATCTCCGAGCGCATGTCTTGGCCGGAATCCACCGGTGGTACGGGAAAGTAGCCGCCCTTAACAGCGGGACGGTAGCCCTTGTTGCCGTGTTCATAGTTCTTGCCGGTGTTCCAAGCGGCTTCTTCGGCTTCGATCTCGAAGAAAGCACCGCCCATCTCGTTGCCCCAGCGGACGCTGTCGAATACGAAGAACTCGGGCTCGGGTCCGAAATAAGCGGCATCGCCCAGGCCCGAGGCACGCATGTAGGCCTCGGCACGCTTGGCCAGGGAACGTGGGTCGCGCTCGTAGGGCTTGCCATCACCAGGCTCGATCACATCGCAGGTGAGTATCAGGGTCGGCTCTTCGAAGAACGGGTCGATGTTGGCCGTGTTGGAGTCGGGCATGAGCAGCATGTCCGAGGCCTCGATGCCCTTCCAGCCAGCGATTGAGGAACCGTCAAAGGCGTGACCGGAGGTGAATTTGTCCTCATCGAAAGCAGACACCGGCACCGAAACGTGTTGCTCTTTGCCGCGGGTATCGGTGAATCGGAAGTCAACGAACTTGACGTCGTTGTCCTTCACCATCTTCATCACGTCGGCAACGCTCTTGGACATGGGGTGTTCTCCTGGGGGCTTTCGGGTTCAATGAAGGCCGGCACCGTCTTGGGGTGGGGCCGGTTGAGCGCCAGCAACGCGCATACAACAGCACTTTAGCAGGGACCATGCCAGATCCAGGGGTTATCCCAGGGTTTTACGCCCCGGGGCTGCACACATCGCTTCGCAGCCGAGAGGCGCTCGCTTGGTGCATGGCAGATTTACCGCACCAGCTCAGGGCCTAATGAAGCACCAAACTGGTGCAACATTCCTTTCAAAGCCGAAAAGGCCGCCAGGCTCTCCGACTCTGACCCTTTCACACCCAACTCAATATGCCGCCCCCACTCTGGGTGGTCAACACTCGGTAGGCTGAAGACCTTGATTCCGGCGTGACCGGCCTCCAGGGCCTCCATCAAGGGCGTCAGACTCGCTTCCATAGCGCCAAAAACGATGACCGATCGCTCGGTCTGCCGCTGTCCACCATGCAGGTGGGCATAGGGACCGTCCAACAGGTTCTCGATCATCGGCCAGGCCATCACCGGGAAACCCGGCACGAAGTGCAAATGCCCGAGACTGAAGCCGGGAATTTTGTTGTAGGGGTTGGCGATGATCTGCGCGCCTGTGGGAAACACACCCATGTTCAGTCGGTGGATGTTGTCGGCGCGGTCGGGATCAAACACCAAGCCTTGTTCGGCAGCGACCTCCTTCATCCGTTCAATGATGAGCGCCCTGGCCTCGGGATGCAGGGCAAGGTCCCGTCCCAGGGCAGCCGCCGCGCACTGTCGGGTATGGTCATCGGGGGTTGCGCCAATTCCGCCGCAGAAGAACACAACGTCTGCGCCGGCCTGCGCGTCGCGAATCACCGCAGTGATGCGCTGCCGGTCATCGCCCACATACCGCGCCCAACTCAGCTGGAGGCCCCGCGCCGCCAAGAGCTCGATCACCTTGGGCAAGTGCTTGTCCTGTCGTTTGCCGGAGAGGATCTCGTCGCCGATGATGATGAGGCCAAAGTTCATAGATTGCACCAGACGGGGTAAGCGGGTCAGCCAGGCCACTGCCCTTCAGACCTTCAGCCCTCCAGCACTGCAGCCCTCCATCCCCCGCAGGGCCTTGGCCGGGCAGCTGCACGGCCCACGACTTAGGGCTGCGCGGTCACAGCCGGCTGCGCTTCCAGGGCAGCCCCCTGGGCAGGCAGCGGGTCCAAAAGTTCGCCCTCATGAGTCACGCGGTGGTGCTGCAGGGCTGCCAAAAGGTAGTGGGCGAACCACAGCGAGGTCAACGCGAACACGGCGGTGTAAAGCCATATCGAGGCCATCATGACCAAGGGAGCCAGGACCAGGGTCAAGGCGCTGAACACCCAAATCGCACCCGGCGCCGCTCCCATCAGCCCAGAGACCACACCCATGGCCAGCAAGGGCCAACGGTGCGCCTTCATCAGGGCAACCCGTTCCTGCGGGGCGGCATGGTCGGCCAAGACGTCAAAACTCATCACCTGCATGGCCAACCAACCCCAAACCACTGGAGGCACCAGAAACACCAACGGCGGGATCAGCCACAGGGGGATCGAGACCAGCAGGACCAGCACCGCCAACAGCGATAGGCCAAGCGAACGCACCACCGACCACCATGCAGGCGATCCCTTGCGCCGCTCCAGATGCTCAAACCGCCGTTGCACCACCAACTTGACCAAAGACGGCGTGACGAACTGCGCCACGACCATTAGGCAGGCCACCACCAGCACGGGCACGACCGCAGCGACCAAGATCATCGGCGCCAAGACCGCTTTGAATTTGGGGGCTCCAACGGTTTCCAGCCACTTCAAGGCGGCCCCAAGCACGGCCGACATTTCCAAGGCCTCATGCACCAGCGCGACCCCCTGTTCCCAATAGGCCCAGGTCAGCACACCGCAAACGGCCATGAGCAGAAACACCGGCAGCAGCGACAGGGCCAGCACCCGAGGCAGGAAACAGTAGGCCACGGAGCGCACGAGTGCATCAAAGACTGCGGTCATGCTCGCCCCCACAGCCGCATCAAACCCAGCCACTGCTGCGACCAAAAGCCTCCTCCATAGTCACGTCCGCCGTGCTCCGGCAGTTGATCTCGAAGGCCAGTAGGCGCATACCCGGGCCGCTGGTCAGCCGTGCCAAAGAGGTGGTCCCACCAAGGGAACAGCACGCCATAGTTCACACCCCGTACCGCTGCCCGCGTCTGGCCACGAAAGGCTGCCAAGGGCTCAATACCATGGTGTTGTCGGTGAAACTTGGGGCTGACCAACAAGCGGTTTCCCCAGGTACCAAACGACCATCGCAGATTGGCGTGGGATAGGTTTTCAACCAACTGCATCACCACCACCAAGGCTACAAACTGAGCCGGCGCGACGCCCAGAACCAAGCCGACGAAGACAAACACCGCATCGTGGATCACATCGTCGAGCAGGTGGTTGCGGTTATCCGTCCAGGCTGTCATGTGACGCTGACTATGGTGCAGGGCATGCAACTGCCACCACCAACTCCAGCGGTGCTGCAGCCAGTGCATCAACCAACCCAGGAAGTCAAAGATGATCAAGTAGATTAGTAGCGATACCCAGGCCACGTCGGTGAAGCCCGGCAACAGCGCATCCACATGCCAGCTCGGCAGACCCCAGGTGCGCAACAAGCCAAGTCCGCTGTTCCACATTGGCTCCAGCGTGACGAACAAGACCGCGCGGAACACCCCCAAGCGGTGCAAACAGGTGTAGATCACATCTGGCCTGACAGCAGCGCGGACGACCCCACGGTCCTGCGGCGCGACCGTTTCGGCGGGCCACCAACGCTGCAATGGCACCAGCACCAAGGCCACAACGGCCAGCTGTACCACCCCCAGCATCAACCAAAGTGCGCCTACATAGCCATCTTCGATTTGGGCGTCCAGACCAAGCGCCAACATCAGCGGCAGCATCAGGTGTTCAAACACCCCTTGTTGCAAAGCGTCCCACCACTGCATCATCAGCGCCCCGACTCATCCATGGTTGCCACCCGCGCGAAAGCTGCGCCATGCACCGGGTGGTCGCGTAAAGTGCGAAAGCAAAAGCCCTTGGCCTTCAAAGCTTCGACCAGAGGCTCCAGCACGGCTGGAGCCCAGGGTTCCTTACGGTCCCAGATACCCAGGTGAGCCACCAGCACATCCCCGGCGCGGATGTCGCGCAGAGCCTTTTGCAACAAGTGTTGGTTGGTAAAGCGGACACTGTCGAGCTCGTCGCCCAGAAACCCTGCCGGCGACCATCCCACATGCTCAAATCCACAGGCACGCGCGGCCTCCTGCAGGGGCTGGCTCATGCGCCCGGCCGGTGCACGAAAAGCCGCTGCCATGCGATGCCCCGTCATTTCCATGAGGCGCTGCGCCGGCCGGCGCAGCTGCTCGCAGTAATCATGGGCATTGGCCGTGATCACCTGCCCACGCTGAGGCCCCTGGGTGACCTTAAATCGCCACGGGCCCTGTGACGGCACAGCCTCCGGCACCAGAACCCAATGGTCCCAGGTATGGGAGGCAAAGGCATGACCCTCGGCCACCCGTGCCCGCCACCACACCGCCCACTGATCATCCAAGCTGTGGCCCCCGCTTTGGGTGCGCTCGCTGGCCAGGAAAAACGTCACCGGCACTTCGTGGCGCCTCAAAACCTCGGCCACAAGCGGTGCCACACCCATATGGCCGGTGTCGAAGGTCAGGTACACCGGTCTTGCACAGGAGCCTGCAGCCCCTGCGCTGAGGCTTATGCCAAGGGCCATGTACACGCTCAAGCCCACGCTCCGAAGCAGCCTTTGGCCAGGGCGCGGCGCCCCCGGGGTGCGGCGCGTGCTGCGTGCGTTGCGTGCGTTGTGCTTGGACTGCACCGGCGTGACCCTCAGACGCGCTGCGCGTGGGCCAAGGTCCACACCCCGTGCGGCGACCGGCCAACGGGCACCTGGCGGATAACGCGTCTGTCGACCGTGTCGATATAGGTGAGCTTGCGTGCCCAGCGCGAGGTCACCAAAAGCGTGCGGCGGTCCGACAGAAACTCCATGCAATCGGGCCCGCCCGGTGCAGCAAGCTGATCCACGACGGTCAGGGACTGGCTGTCGATGACGCTGATCGTGTTGGCCACCCGGTTGCTAACAAACACATGGCGCTTATCGCCTTTTGCACGGAAGGCGTGTGCACCTTTGCCGGTGGTCACGCGCTTGACGAGTTTGGGTACCGCCTCACTGACATCGTAGGCCTCCACCACATCGGATCCGGTCATGCCGATGAGCAGGGTGCGGTCATCCGCCGTGAGGTATAGGTCGGCGGGCATACGGCCAATGGGCACCGTGTAGCGTACCGTCTGGGTGGATAAGTCCAGTGCCACCAACTGGTCACTGTCCTGCAGGGTCACGTATACCACCTTGCTTAAGCTGTCGATCATCAGGTGGCTGGGGGTCTTGGCCGCGAACACCCGCTTGGCCAATGCCAGTGGCGTTTGGGCGTTTTGCGGCTGCCAGCGATAGATGTCGATGTGGTTCAGCCGGTTGGCCGCCGTCACGAACCACTTCATATCCGGCGAAAACCGCAGATGATAGGGGTCCACTATCTGACGCAGCGTGCGCTGCACCTGCGCGGTGACAGGGTCAATGAAGGTCAACGAGTCTGACGCTGCGTTGGCCACAATCACACTCTTTTCGTCGGGCGTGAGGTACAGGTGGTGCGGCTCCTTGCCTGTGGCCACGCGCTGCCGTTCGGTGTGGGTGATCGGGTCGATAACGCTAACGTCGGCATCTAGCGAGTTCAGCACCATGATGGGCGTGAGCCCGTCAGCCCCCTGGGGCTGAGAACCCGCCGCAAGGGGAAGACCCAGCGCCAAGGCGGCCCCACCGGACCTCAACAGTTTCCGTCGGATCGTCGAATGCGTCATCAGTCGGCCGTGCTCACTCATCATCGCCAAAGATGCCACCCAATACAGCGCCACCGGCTACGGCGCCCAGGACGGATCCTTGTTCCTTGGAGCCACCCATCTGCGGGGCGGCTGCAAAGATGCGAGAGGCCAGACGCGAGAACGGAATGCTCTGCAGCCAGACCGTGCCCGGGCCAGTCATCTTGGCGAAGAACAGGCCTTCACCGCCAAACAGCGCCGTCTTGATCTTGCCCACGTACTGGATTTCAAAGTTGACATTGGGCGTGTAGGCCACCACGCAACCGGTGTCGATAAACAAGGCTTGACCCGGCTGCAGCTCGCGACGGATGACGGTGCCGCCGGCGTGTACAAAGGCGATGCCGTCACCCTCCAGGCGCTGCATGATGAAGCCCTCCCCGCCGAAGAAGCCCACGGAGAGCCTCTGCTGGAAGTGAATGCCCAATGAAACACCCCGTGCTGCGCACAGAAAGGAGTCCTTCTGGCAGATCAGCATGCCGCCCATCTGCTTGAGATCCATGGGTAAGATCTTACCCGGGTAAGGCGCCGCAAAGGCCACGCGTTGCTTGCTTGAGCCGTTGTTCGTGTAAACCGTGGTGAACAGAGACTCACCCGTGATCACCCGCTTGCCCGCCCCGAGCAACTTGCCGAAGAAGCCGGTTTGCTGCTGACTGCCATCACCGAAGACCGTGTCCATGGCAATGCCTGCTTCCATAAACATCATGCTGCCGGCCTCACCGACGGCCGCCTCGCCTGGGTCGAGCTCGACCTCCACGAGTTGCATTTCCGAACCCTTGATCTCGAATTCCACCACGTCCATGGCCATCTTGTGCACTCCGAATTGAAGTCGGTCATTTCCCGACGCAGCTGAAATGGTACCGAATCCCCGGGGCAGGGCGCAGGCCCCCGCATAATTCCTCCATGAGCGAGTATCCTGCTGCGCGCCCCTCGGACCGCCACGTACAGTCTTTTGCCCGCGGCCTGCAAGTCATCCGTAGCTTCGAAGCGGCACACCCGGCCCAAACCCTGTCGGAGGTGGCCAGACGGACCGGACTGACCCGCGCCGGGGCTCGACGCATCCTGCTGACGCTGCAGGGCTTGGGCTATGTGCAGGCCGACGGCCGGCACTTTCGTTTGGCGCCCCGCATCCTTGACTTGGGTTTTGCCTACCTGAGCTCGCAACCGCTTTGGCATCTGGCTGAGCCGGTGATGCAAGGCTTGGCCGAAACCGTGCACGAGAGCTGCTCAATGGCGGTGTTGGACGGTTGCGAAATCGTCTACCTCTTGCGCGTGCCCGCGCGTAAGATCATGAGTATTAACCTGGGCGTTGGCAGCCGCTTGCCTGCCTACTGCACATCGATGGGGCGCGTGTTGTTGGGCGGCTTGGGCGAGCAAGAGCGCCTGAGCACTTTGGTCGAGTCGGCAGGGGGCCAAACGACACTGCCGGCACGCACGCCGACCACCCTCACCAGCGTGGACGATGTGTTGGGGGCTATCAGCCAGGCACGGGCGCAGCGTTGGTGCCTGGTGGTAGACGAACTTGAGCGGGGCTTGACTTCCTTGGCAGCACCCATCGAAGACCGCAGCGGCCGGGTGGCTGCTGCCCTGAACATCAGCGCCCATACCAACGCTGTACACGACAGCCTCTTGGCCCACGCCCTGCCCGCGCTGCAACAGGCGGCGCAGGAGATCTCCGATTTGTTGCGCCGCATGGGCCCCTGATGCGCTGGCTTGCAGCCCAACGCCCCTACACCCAACGCACGACGTAAACATGCGCTTTGCCTGATCTGCTCAAGCCCTTCCCCGCCGGCGGCACGTTCAACCGCAGGGGTTGGCACGCCTTGGCCCACCTGCCCACGGCCGGAGGCGCTCCGTTTTGGGCTGACTTTCAGATCCTGCGCCAGCCCCTGGTCTTTACCCGAAGGGTCGAGCAACACCTGGGCCGCATGGCCCGCACCGTCATTGGCGGACAGCCCCAGGTTCTGCTGCTGAGTGCCGGCGCCCTGGAGTCGGTTTTGTTGGACCGCGATCGCGTGTTCAGTTCCAAGGGAGGATGGACCTCTTTGATGGGCGAACTCTTTCCTCGGGGATTACTGCTCAGAGATGGCGATGAACACCGGCACCACAGGCGGCTGCTGCTGCCGTCCATGAAGCGAGAAGTCCTCCAGGGCTATCTGCAACGGATGGAAGTGCCGGTGCGGTCCACGGTGCAACAGTGGGTTCAGCGAGCAGAACTGCCTGGGCTGGGGCTGCCCGCCATGCGCCACTTGGCGCTGTCGCGCGCCGCCGATCTGCTGCTGGCTTTGCACGACCCCTCTGAGGTGCGAAGCGCCGAGCACGACTTCGGAGCGCTGGTGGAAGCATCTACTGCGATGCTGCGGCTGCCCCTGATTGGCCGACGCTGGGCTCGCGGCCTGAACGCGCGAACGCGCCTGGTGGCGCAGCTCAAGAGCCTGACAGCCGCGCGCCGCGCGCACCCAGGCCCAGACCTATTGAGCCAGTTGGTGCAAGCACGCGACGAGGAGGGCCGTCGCTTGCAGGACGATGAGGTGGTCGATCACCTCGTCTTCTTGATGATGGCGGCCCACGACACCACGGCCAGCGCCCTGACCTCAGCCTTGTGCCTGTTGGCCCAGCACCCCGAGTGGCAGCATCGGCTGCGCCTCGAGGTGTTCCAAGAGGACCCCAAGCAGGACCTGATGCCCCGCATGGCTGCGCGCCAACAGATGGGCTGGGTGATCCGTGAAGTACTTCGGCTCAACCCCCCGGTGGCCTTCCTGCAGCGCCAAACCCTGGCATCGGTAGAACTGGAGGGCGTGAGGCTGCCCAGTGGCGCCTTGCTAACGCTGGCGCCTCTGCATGTGCAGCGCGACGCAAGGTGGTGGCCCGACCCAGACAGCTTCAGGCCCGAACGATTTAGAGCCTCGGAACTGCCGCACCCTTTTGCCTGGGCACCGTTTGGCGGAGGCGCACACCGGTGTTTGGGCCAGCACTTGGCCGATGCGCAGATGCGCTTGGTCTTGGGTGAGTTGCTGCTGCAGGCTCGATGGAGCCTTCCCCTGGGTTTGTCGCCACAGTGGCGCCATGCACCCATCACCCATCCAACGCAAGGTGGGCCACTGTTGCTGCAGCCCCTTTAAATCAGAAGTAGCCGTTGAGCCTCAAGCCCCATTGATGCGCAGACATGCTGCCGGCGCCGATCATGCTGCGCGCAGCCGGCGCTAAAGGTCTGCGGCTCCAATCCAGGCGACCATCGACCGACACGCAGGGGATGAACCTCAAGACAAACCCGGGCCCAGCGCAGCGTCCGTACGATTGCGCGAAGGCTCTTCGGATCGCAGGTCGTCCGCACAGCGCCTAGCGAAGGGCCTTCGCCACCGCTTCGCCTATAGCCATGCACGCCGTCAGGCCTGGCGATTCAATGCCGTACAGGCCCAACCATCCGGCCACGCCGGTCTGCGCCGGGGCGCTGATGATGAAGTCACCCGCCGGAGCACCTGGCCCCACCGTCTTGGGTCGAATACCGCTGTAGGCTGGCAGCAACGCCCCTTCCGGCAGGCCCGGCCAGTAGCGGCGGATATCGCGTTCAAAAGCTTGGCGACGCGATTCGTCAACGCTGTAGTCCAAACCCAAGGCATCGGGCACACAAGCCTGTGCCGCAGCCTGTGCCTGAAGCCACTGCACATCGGGTCCGAAGCGTGCCTGCCCGCCCAAGTCCAGGGTGAGGTGGGTGCCCAGGCCAGCAGATGTTTGCACGGGATACACCAAGCGTGAAAAAGGCGAGCGGCCCTGCAGGCTGAAATAGTGCCCCTTGCAAAAATGCACTGGCGCGACCGATTCCAGCGGGACCCCCCGAATACGGCTGGCCAGGGCAGGCGCCGTCAAACCTGCGGCGTTGACCACCGTGCGCGCATGCAAGCGCATCGGCTCATGCCCACCGACCTCCAAGACCAGCGAGCCGTCGCCTAGGACTTCACCACCCAGGACCGGGCTGCACAGCGCCAATTGGGCACCGTGCGCCTGAGCCTGACCCAACAGCGCGGTCATCAAGGCGTGGCTATCGATGATGCCGGTGGCCGGCGAGTACAAGGCTGCCACCGCGCGCAGAGCAGGCTCCAGGCTCTGCGCTCGGGTACCGTTCAACAACTCCAGGCCCCCTACCCCGTTGGCCTGACCCTGGGCAAACAAGCCCTCAATGGCGTGCACTTCCGCCGGCTCAGTGGCCACCACCAGTTTGCCTGTGAGGCGATGCGGCACACGCCACTGTTGTGCGAAGTCGAGCAACATCACCCGACCCCGCACACACAACTGAGCCTTGAGCGAGCCGGGCGGGTAGTACAGCCCCGCATGCAAGACCTCGCTGTTGCGCGAGCTCACGCCCGTGCCGAACGCTTGCTGCGATTCCAGGATCAACACCTCGCGCCCGGCCATAGCCAATGCGCGCGCGGCCGCCAATCCGACGGCACCGGCACCGATCACCACAACGTCTTCGGGCTTATCCATAAGTCCCCACCCAGGTCACCACGCGACCCCCACTGCCCAGCTTGAAGCGCGCCAGCCCGGGGTTGCGCTCGGTGTTGACGCCGCCTAGGTCGAGTTGCCTGACACCTCGCTGAGCCAGGAGGCGGCAGGCTTGCCACAGCAAGAGGTTGTGCGCGCTGTGTTCGCGCCCGACGTCATCGGCCCAGCCCAGGTGATAGGTCGCGCTGCTGCCATGCACCATGAACAGCATGCCTGCGCATCGATGGTTCTGGAGTTCAGCGGCCAAGGTCAACAAGGCCAAAGAGGGTTTCTGGTGCGCCTGCTGGAAAGCCTGAATGAATCCCGCTGGCAGGCTCAGATAGCCACGAACCTTGCGCTGGGCGGCTTCGGCCTGGACCAGCCACTCGTAGTCACTGACCTTGCTGCCGCACACGCGCACCTTCAAGGGGCTGCGCTCTGCCGCGTTCAGGCGGTTGCGCCACCGCTGCTCCAGTGCGGCGCGCCGTTCATCTTCCGGACGCATCAGATTGAGCAAGACGGTAGAACGGCCGGTTGCCAGCCGCATCCGGTGGCTCAAGGCATGCTCCAAGGGCTGACCGGGTGAGCGCTCCGGCGGCAAGCCGGCTTGCAAGTCTTGTGCTGGGCTGAACAGCGCCAGCCGGGGCCTGCCCAATGGAAGCGACCGGATCACCATGTTGACCGCTTCACGTTGCTGCGCCGGGGACACACCGTGGGCCCAAATCGGCCCACCCTGGCAGAAGGTCAAGCGGACAAACCAAGGCAGGCGCTGAACAATGAACTGCGCCGTTGCCAGCCAGGGCGACTTGATCGAGGCATCTTGGGTCAAGGCCACCCGCAGGCACGGCACACCTAGGGACTGCATAGCCGAGGCATAGGTCCAGCTCTGTTGTAGCCCTGCCAGGCCTTGGTCGGTCAAGGCCTCCCAGCGATGGCGGTCATCGGGCATCCAGTGCGCGTGCATGCCTTGATTACACTCGAAACCATGCCAGTCACCGAGCAACCCACCAAGGCCCAGAACCAGGCCCTCCATGAGCCCACGTCCGCGCCGCCAGGCGGGCCGGGCACCGTGATGGGCTGGCGCTTGGGCGGCGAACGCCTCACGCTGGCCGGTTGGGCTGTCTTGTTTGCCGTCTTCGGGCTACCGGTGCTGGTACTGGGCCTGATCCTGGACGGCTTGGCCCAGTGGATTTTCGGATGGTGCCTGGGCGTGTGGTGCTGGTTTTAGCCCCGGGGCATCAGGCTTGAGCCCGCAACCACGGGCTGACCCGGTATCGCTCGCCCCGATAGTGTGCATCCAGCCGGTCAAGAAGGACTACGACACTTTGCGCACTCCAGGCCCGTAGCCACTCAAACGGACCGGCCGGATAGTTCACCCCCAACTTCATGGCCGCATCTGCATCCGCGGGCGTGCACACGGCCTGGTGTACGGCGTCGGCGGCTTCGTTAATCAGCATGGCTACGGTGCGGGCCACCACCAAACCCGGCGTATCGACCACTTCATGGGGCTCCACGCCCTGGCTCAACAGGTGAGCCACGGCCACAGCGCGTTGTTCAGCGCTGAGGCCCGCAGCCGTGGCAAAGGCCACAGCGGGTGCCCTACCGGTGGCGCCTGAGCCCGTGAGGGACGCACCCATCATCCGGTCGTGGACCACCACGGCCGTTGTTTCCAGATCCCGCGCCAGTTCACCTGTGGTGCGTCCGTCGGTGGGTACGATGTGCACGCCCTTCACCACAACCCCGCTATGTCGATCATCGGCCACTGTTGGTGCGGCGGCACAGGAGGCCACAGGCTCGAACTGCACTGGGGGCAGCGCGGGTACACCCTCGGGGTAGCGATAGAAGCCGCGCCCTGTCTTGCGACCCAGCATCCCGGCATCGACCAGTTCGCGCTGCAACAGGGAAGGAACATAGCGCTTGTCGTAGAAATTGGCCTCGTACACCGAGTTCGTAACCGCAAAGTTGGTGTCATGGCCGATCAGGTCCATCAACTCACAGGGGCCCATACGAAAACCCACGGCCTTCAAACAGGCGTCCAGCAAAGCGGGTGAGGCGGCCTGCTCCTGAAGCAAGGCCAGAGTTTCAGCATAAAAGGGACGCGCAATCCGGTTGACGATAAAGCCGGGCGTGCTCTTGGCATGCACCGGTACCTTGCCCCACACCTGACTGAGTTCGAAGATGCCCTGCGCCACCGCACCGCCGGTATGCAGACCCGAGACCACCTCCACCAATTTCATCAGCGGCACAGGGTTGAAGAAATGCATCCCCACCAGGCGCTCTGGATGCTTCAGGCCATTGGCGATGGCTGTTACAGAAATAGAGGACGTGTTGGTGGCCAGCACGCAGTCCTCGCTGACCAAGTTTTCAAGATCCTGAAACAGCGTGCGTTTGACTTCCAGATTTTCCACGATGGCTTCCACCACCAAGCCAAGGCCAGAGCGAGCCACCTCATCCAGTGAAGAGACCGGCACGATGCGCGCCAGCGCGCTCTCGCAAGCCTGGGTTGTGAGTTTTCCCTTGGACACCAGGCCTTGCAGCGTTGAAGCCAGCTTAGCCTTCGCCTGCTCGGCCACACCTTCGCGGGCATCATGCAAGAACACCTGCTGCCCGGCGAATCGCATCGACTGCGCGGCCACCTGTGCGATGCCCGCGCCCATGATGCCGGCGCCTACCACCAGCACGCTCTTTGAACTCAAGTCCATACGTTTTTCAACCCATCACAATGGGCACCGAAGTGCTCTCATGCCAGGCCCTGCGGTCAGTAGGTCTCCAGGTGCAAGCGCCCGTGCTTCCTCATGTCAGCGCCGACCGTGTCCCAATCCAAACCGGCAGCCTTGGCTACATCGTGCAAGGCCAGTACCACCCCATCTTCCATGGCCTTAAGGCCACATACGTAGAAGTAGGCATTCGGGTCGGCCAGCAGCTTGGCCAGGTCGGCGCCGCGCTCACGCATAGCGTCCTGCACATACTTCTTGGGCTGGCCCGGCGTGCGGCTAAAGGCCAGGTTGATGTCAATGAAATCATGCGGCAGTGATTGCAGAGGACCGAAGTACGGCAACTCTTCCTTGGTGCGCGCACCGAAAAACAGCGTGAGCTTACCGCCCTCAAACTTGCCCGATGCCCTCAGGCGCCGGCGCCATTCAGTCATGGCGCGCATCGGCGCACTGCCCGTGCCGGTGCAGATCATCACCACGTGGCTCTTGGGGTGGTTGGGCATGAGGAAACTCGAGCCAAAGGGTCCGATCACCTGCACCTTGTCGCCTACCCCCAGGTCGCACATGTAGTTGCTGCCGACGCCACGCACCGGCTTGCCCTGATGGTCTTCCAGCACGCGCTTGATGGTCAGCGACAGGTTGTTGTAGCCTGGACGCTCACCATTGCGCGGCGAGGCGATCGAGTACTGGCGTGCGTGGTGGGGCTTGCCGCGCTCATCTAGACCCGGCGGAATGATGCCGATCGATTGCCCTTCCAGCACCGGAAAGGGCATAGCGCCAAAGTCCAGCACGATGTGATGGGTGTCGTAGTCCTTGCCTATCTCGGTGACCCGCACATTGCCAGTAACAGTGGCCGTCACCGTCTTCTCGGCAGCCTTGGCTCCGTACAGGTTGATGTAGGGGTGCGCCGCTGACCATGGCGCGATGGATGAGCCGTACTGCGCGCTGTTGAAGCTTTTTTGCTGGGCAGGATCAAGTTTGGCTGGGGCGGCCTGGGCCTGATCCGCCACCGCTGAGCGAGCCCCAGCCGAAGCGAGGCCCGCTGCCTGCAACTCGGCTTCGCTCAGTTCACCGGGCAACACATCCCAGGTCAGCTGCTCAGCCACGCTGTAGGCCTTGACCTTGGGCATGCTGCGCCAGTTGTCAATCGAGCCCGTGGGGCATGGCGAAACGCAGTCCATACACAGGTTGCACTTCTGCGCATCCACCACATAGTTGCGCGAGTCGTGGGTGATGGCACCCACCGGGCAGGTAGCTTCGCAGGTGTTGCAGCGGATACAGATCTCTGGGTCGATCAGGTGCTGCTTGATGACGGCGGAGTCGGCCACGTCCATAACGGTCTCCTGTCCTGTTGTGCCCCGCAAACCAATGGCCCGTGGGGAAAATCTAGTCGGCTAACCTCATCGGCTTCGAGCTCAGCCGGGTGCCCTTGCAAAACAGGGGCCCGCAGGCCCCTGTTGCGTGGTCTGCCGCTTCTTTGGCACACCGCTTTGGGCCTGCAGGCTTCAGTTGAAGCGCACGTACTCAAAGTCCACCGGCTGGCGGTTGACCCCCATAACCGGGGGCGCAATCCAGTTGGCAAATTTGCCGGGCTCCACGCAACGGCCCATCAAACTGGCAACAAACGCACGGTCGGTGGCGTTGGGCAGCCAGTTGTCGACATTCATCGCCCACTCGGCTTCGCTGACCACACGGCCTTCCGGCGACACCTTCACAGCGGACAAGGCGCCGATATTGCGGTGGAAAGCCTTGTGCGGGGCCTTAAGGCGGAAGGGGATGCCAGCCTTTTCGATGATCTTGTTCCAGCGCTCCACACCGGCGATCGAATCCTTGATGTAGTCGTCGCGCAGCACTTCGTTGAGTGCGTTGAGCATCGGCACTTCCTTGTCAACCAGCTCACCGTTCTTCACTTCTAAAACGCGATAGGTTTGGCCGCGCAACTGATGGTCATCGGTGCGCTTGCCTTCTTCGTAACGGCCCTTCAAACCGGTGCTGTAGAAGGTGGCGGCGTTCGAAGACTCGTCCGCGCCGAACAGATCGATCGTGACGGAGAAGTGGAAGTTCAGGTAACGCTGCAGTGTGAGCAGGTCGATCACACCGGCTTCGCGCAACTTCTTCGGATCATCCGTCTTAAGCTCGTTCATCGCCTGGCAGGTGCGGGTGATCACGCGGCCCACTCCCGACTCGCCCACGAACATATGGTGCGCTTCTTCGGTCAGCATGAACTTGGTGGTGCGGGCCAGCGGGTCGAAAGCCGATTCAGCCAAGGCGCACAGCTGGAACTTGCCGTCGCGGTCGGTGAAGTAGGTGAACATGAAAAAGGACAACCAGTCAGGCGTCTCTTCATTGAAAGCTTGCAGGATGCGGGGGTTGTCTTCCTGGCCCGAACGGCGCTCAAGAAGAGCTTCTGCCTCTTCACGGCCGTCACGGCCGAAATGCTTGTGCAGCAGGTAGACCATGGCCCACAGGTGGCGGCCTTCTTCCACATTGATCTGGAAGAGGTTACGCAGGTCGTACATGCTGGGCGCAGTCATGCCCAGGTGCCGCTGCTGCTCCACCGATGCCGGCTCGGTGTCACCTTGTGTGACGATGATGCGGCGCAAATTGGCCCGGTATTCGCCGGGTACTTCGTTCCAGGCCTTTTCGCCCAGGTGGTCACCGAAGTGGATCTTGCGGTCGCTTTCGCCGGGATTCAGGAAAATCCCCCAGCGGTAGTCGCGCATCTTCACGTGGCCAAAGTGGGCCCAGCCTTGCGGGTCCACCGAAACGGCGGTACGAAGGTAGACGTCAATGTCGGTGGAGCCCTCAGGACCCATGTCGTCCCACCAGTTGATGAAGTTGGGCTGCCAGCCTTCGAGCGCGCGCTGGAGGGTGCGGTCTTCGCTGAGGTTGACGTTGTTGGGGATCTTTTCGCTGTAGTTGATGCCAGTAGTCATATTGCTGCTCCAAAAATTCTTTAACTACTCCCATGGGGACAGAGCTCCTTCGTTTGCTCTGTCGGTCTGTCCCCGACAGGAATTGCGGGCTTCGCTGAGCCCAGCGTTACACGCGGTTGAAATCAAACGCGGCCTTATCTCCCTTGCCGTACACCTTCAAGGCGCCCTTTTCACCCACGGCGTTCGGGCGCTGGAAGATCCAGTTCTGCCAGGCAGTCAGACGACCGAACACCCGTGTAACCATGTTTTCCTTGCCGTTGAAGCGCAGGTTGGCTTCCATGCCCGTCAGGGCGTCGGGGCTCATGGCCACGCGCTCTTCGATCGCGATGCGGACTTCGTAGCCCCAATCGATGTCGTCGGGGTTGCTCGTATTCAAACCCAGCTTGAATGCCGTATTGGCATCCAAGGGCTTGCCAACGGCAGCGCGAACGGCTTCCATGGCCGGGGCTTCGTTGTAGAAGCGGCGCTGCAGGCGGCTTTCGTCGGTTGCCATTGGGTAGGTGCCGAAGTTCAACTCACCTACGGTCAGCACGGGCGCCTTCTCGGGCGAATCCGGTAGCGCCAGGTGGTAGATACGGTCGCAAGCCAGGGCCAGTTCAAGGAAGGTACCGGCGAAGCAAGAGCCCTCTTCCACCAAGGCGAACAGGCTGCGTGAGGACACGTCCAGGCGGGACAGGGTGCGACGCAGCAAGCCGGTTGTTTCGCGCACGAACCAATGCGATTGGTGGGCAGCTAGCACCGAATCCATAGCCAGCACCGCGGCGGAATCACCCTGCGTTTTGATCAGCCAGGTGCCGATGTCCAGCTCATTGGTGCGCATATTCAGGATCGCGTCGTCCAACTCACGAGCCAGTTGCAGCGGATACCAGTTCGAAGCGGCGGCTTCTATGCCAGTCACATCCGTGGGCTGCGCGCTGGCGGGGGCCTTGACGGTGAAGGTGGCCACACGCTTGGCACGGTCGATTTCCACGGTCACGCTGGTGTAGCGAAGGACATCGGCTTCGATAACCCGGTTAAGCGGGGTCAGGGCCACACCATTGGCATTGGCAGGACGGTCGCTTTGGGCGGCCAACTCCAGCGCACGCTCTTGCACACGGGCAGCGAATTGCGCGGGCTTGGCGATCTCATCGACCAGGCGCCAGTCCTTGGCCTTCTGGCCACGCACACCTTCATTGGTGGTGCAGAAGATGTCGGCCAGGTCGTGGCGGACCTTGCGCTTGTCGGTCACTCGGGTCAGGCCGCCGGTGCCGGGCAACACGCCCAACAGGGGAACCTCAGGCAGACTCACCGCAGAAGAGCGATCGTCAATCAGGACGATCTCGTCGCAGGCCAAGGCCAGTTCATAGCCGCCGCCGGCGCAAGCACCGTTGACCGCCGCCAGAAATTTCAGGCCGCTGAAGCGGCTGGAATCTTCCAGACCGTTGCGGGTTTCATTGGTGAACTTGCAAAAGTTCACCTTCCAGCCGTGGCTGGACACGCCCAGCATGAAGATGTTGGCGCCTGAGCAGAACACCTTGTCCTTGCCCGAGGTCACGACCACGGTGCGCACTTCGGGGTGCTCGAAGCGAATGCGGTTGATGGCGTCGTTCAACTCCACATCCACGCCGAGGTCGTAGCTGTTGAGCTTGAGCTTGTAGCCCGGGCGCAGGCCGGCGTTTTCATCGAAGTCGGCCTTAAGGGTCGCCACGGGGCCCTCAAAGCTCAGTTTCCAGTGGCGGTATTGGCTCGGGTTGGTTTCGTAGTTGACGCGTTGGTCCTGGCTCATGGCGGTTTTCTCGCTCGGTGGGCTCGTGCTTGCAGAGGGACTTGAGTGTCTCGTTTGGCCTTACCGCCCGAATGCACCGCAGTGCATGCATTAAATCTCAAGCGTAGTTTAATGCATTTCTATTCCCCGTCAACAACAAAACATGTACTTTTTTGCATATTCGGGTTCACCCTTGGCTAGACGGGCAGTCCCAGGGCCCCACGCATCACCTCGCGCAGCTTGGCAAAGGTCGCGTCCAATGGTTGCATCGAGGTGTTCAAGCTGAACTCCGCCTTGCCATAGAAAGCCGCGCGCCCCGACAAGATGCCGCGCAGGTCTTCCATCGCCTCCTTGCTCGCCGACATCGGCCGCATATCCCCCTGAGCGATCACACGCTTCATGTGGTCTTCTGCGTCCGCTTGCAACCACACCGTGGTGCAGTGCGACAGCAGGAGGTTGAAGGTGCCCGCATCACTGACCAATCCACCTGGCGTGGCGATCACCGCTTCGGGGTGGATCTGAATCGCTTCTTCCAGCGCACGCCGCTCATAGCGCCGATAGGCGTTTTGGCCGTAAAGCCCTTGAATCTCAGCAATGGAGCAGCCTGCGAATTTCTCAACCTCGCGGCTGAGCTCCACGAAAGTAAAGCCCAGGTCTTCAGCCAGCATGTGCCCCAGGGTGGACTTGCCCGCCCCGCGCAGGCCTATCAAGGCAATACAGGAGCTGCGCCCGTGCGCACCACCGGTGCCCAGCATGTCACCCACGGCCAGTCGCACGCGACGCAATGCAGCCTCGTCGCGCCCACCAAGCAGTTCGCGCAGCAGCAGCCATTCCGGGTTGGCCGTGGTCACATCACCAATGAGTTCGGCCAACGAGCACTGCAGCGCCAGCGCCACCTGCTGCAAGACCAAAATGGACGCATTGCCCACCCCGTATTCCAGGTTGGCCAGGTGCCGCTCAGAAACGTTTGCCAGGGATGCCAGGGCCTTGCGCGTCATGCCTCGGCGTGAACGCAAGGCCCGCACCCGCTCGCCCAGACGCAACAGAAACGGGTTCTTGCTGCTGTACTGAGCCTCGGGCTCGGCAGCGCCGGCGCGTTGCACACCGCCGTCGAAGAATACCGGGGCGCTCTGTGATCGGTCTTCTTTGTTCTTCATCATTTGCAACATAGTGCTTGACATTGGCTTCAAGCGATCTAAGGGTTTACATAAGCACAATACTTCATATCCCGAAAGTTCACAACCCCGGCCGTCAAGACCGGCCGACCGAAATCCAGGCCCCAAGCGATCAGCGTGAGCCAAACCCCCATACCTATTGCCAGCGCCCCACCATCGCGCTTCACCTTCGGTAAGCAGCTGCTGCATATCGATCAGGGTTGCGGCGCAAAGCCCGCCTTCGTCGATGACACCGAGGCCCTGAGCTGTGCCAAGCTGGGCCGCCGGGTGCGAGGCCTCAGCTCCGCTGCTCTGCCAACGGCGCGGTGCATCACGGCTGCGGTACCGCCCTGCCAAGACCGGGGCCTGGTCCTTGACCAAATTGACCACAAACGGCCGTACACTGAGGCTATGGGAAAAACGATGCCTTCCAACGCGTTCCTACGCTTTGTTAACCTCATGCGGGCCATTTCGGTCCTGCCGGCGGGCATCTCCCTGGACCCGCAGGAGGAACGACTGATGCATGAGTTGGCAGTCCACTGGGGCCGCGGTGACAGCGTCACTGTCCTGGCAGCGATGAGGATGCTGGCAGATGCCAGCCCCAGTACGGTGCAGAGGCGGCTCAAGACACTGCGCTCCAAGGGCCTATTGATGTTCGAGACTGCGGCCCACGATGCTCGGGTCAGGTATGTGGTGGCCACCGATCAAGGGCAGGCGTATTTCATGCGCCTGGGCGAAGTGATGCAACAGGCCGTGGGTCGTCGCTGAACACATCCACAGATTTAATTTTTTGTGCAGCTGCTCAAGGCTGCGAACGCTACTGATGTTGAAAAAATTATTTTCATCAAGCTGACTGCAACCTGCTCCGGTGCTCGCGCCAACCCTCATCGCTGCCCGGTATGCAAGGTCTGATACCCACTGTCGAAACGATCATCGCTCTATCTACCGGTCTCGTGGTTTTGGCGGTGGGCAATGACCATCTGCTGCGCTGGACCGAAGTGACTCCAGACGTCAACTGGACCTATCTGCCCGCTGGCCTGCGCATGTGCTATGCCCTCGTGCTGCCAATACAGGGCACCCTCGCCATATTTTTGGCCACCATGGTTCTGGCATCGCGCGACCCCAACCTCGCGTTCGTTTTGATTGTGGCCACGGCATGTGGCGCGGCGGCGGGCCCAACGTTGGCGCGTTTGGTGGCCGTGCAGCATTTGGGGCTGCGGCCCGACTTGGAAAACCTCAATTCCCGAATGTTGTGGGCGCTGTCAGCCCTCTTCGGCCTGTTCAGCAGCACCTTTCACCGGGCCTTCTTTACTGCCCGGGATCGCGACCCGGCTTGGCTATCGATGTGGATTGGCCACACCCTGGGCTGCTTGCTGTGTCTGTACGGGCTGAAGGGCTTGACCCTTTGGTGGCGCAAGTGGAGTCGTCGGTGAGCTATACAAACCTATGGGGCCCCCTCGTGGCGGCCTTGGTGTGCTGCCTTCTGGTTTGGACCCAGCGCTGGCACGGCGCCTACACCCTGGACAGTAGAGTTGGGGTGCATAAGGTACACATCCGCCCCACACCACGAGTTGGTGGTGTTGGGACCCTGGCTGGCCTTGTGGTGGTCTATCTCCAGGCTGCACCCGATGCCCAAGCTGTCATTGGCCCCATGCTGCTGGCAGCCGTACCGGCCTTCTTGTGTGGTCTGGCAGAGGACCTGACAAAGCGCGTTGGGGTGCGGACGCGCCTTTGTGCCACGGTTGGCAGCGGCGTGCTGGCCAGTATGCTGACTGACACCGCGCTCGCCCACACAGGCCTGCCCTGGCTCGACCAAGCCCTACAAGCCTGGTGGCCCCTGGCAGTGGCCTTCACCGCATTCTGTGTCGGTGGCGTTGCCAACGCAGTGAACATCGTGGACGGCTTTAATGGGCTGGCTGCGGGCCTGGTCATCATTTGCCTGTGCGCATTGGGTACCATCGCACTCCAAGCCGGCGACCACACGCTGGCTGGCGTCTTGTTTGCCTCAAGTGCTGTGGTGGGCGGATTCTTGGCGGTCAACTTCCCACTCGGTAAGATTTTTTTAGGCGATGGTGGGGCCTACACCCTGGGCTTCTGGCTGGCCTGGCTGGCGGTCTTGCTGATCGAGCGTAACCCCGAGGTCAGCGCCGTAGCAGTGCTGCTGAGTTGCATCTACCCTGTGCTGGAGGTGGTCTTCAGCGTGGCCCGTCGGCTGCGCCGTGCCCATCCGGCCATGCACCCCGATCGGCTGCATCTGCACTCGTTGGTGAAGTACCGTGTCGCGCGTAAGCGCCTGGCTCACTGGCCCACGGTCATGCAAAACGCCAGTGTCTCCCCCTTCATCTGGCTGATTGCTTTGGGGCCCGCATGCATGGGCGCCTTGTTTTGGAAGACTGCGCCCGCTGCGTGGGGCGGGTTGTTGGCGTTCGTGATGGCATACACCCTGATCTACAGGCGCTTGGCCTTGTTCAGCTGGCGCTGAGCAGAGCCCCCTGCGGGGCGACAGAGAGATACGACTTTGGCCCTGTAAGATCCAGCTACATCGGTTTAAATTCAGGCTATGATTTATTTGCACACCATGGTTCGCGTGTCCAACGTAGAGCGATCATTGGCCTTTTACCGCGATGCACTCGGACTTCAGGTTCAGCGCGAATACGCCAGCGAACAGGGTCGATTCACATTGATCTACCTGGCTGCACCCGGCGATAAACAGGCGCAGATTGAACTCACCTACAACTGGGACCCCGAAACCTACAGCGGCGGGCGCAACTTCGGCCACATCGCCTTTGGTGTGGACAACATCTACGAAACCTGTGCGAGGCTGCAGAACCATGGCGTCATCATCAGCCGCCCTCCGCGCGATGGCCGCATGGCCTTCGTACGCAGCCCCGATCAGATCAGCATCGAGCTGCTGCAAAAGGGAACCCCTCTGCCGCCGGCAGAGCCCTGGACCAGCATGCCCAATATTGGCAGCTGGTAGGCCTTAAGCGCCCCGCCGCTGGCACGCGCGCACGCCCGCAGTTCATTTTCCATCCACCGCCGCACTGCACCTGTGCCGCGGGTATCGGATTAGGTCTTCTACTCAGGGTGACGGATTTCGAAGGACACCAGCGCCTTACACCTTGCTCGATCCGTTGTGGAGAAAAGATCAGTCAAGATTTGACCCAGGATGGGGCCGACGCCGGCAGCGGGCTCGCATCCAGCGGACGCCTGTGCACAGGCCGATCCACTGGCCAGCAACAGCAAGGCGGCCAGAGCGGCTTGGCTATGGCCATCATGTTCTGTCGATCCTCATCGGCATAAAGCCGAGGGCCTACTCGGCCTTGATACCTGCAGCCTTCACCACGCCCTCGTAACGGGAAAGGTCTCGCTTGATTTCCTCGCCGAACTGCTCAGGGCTGCCGGGGCGCGGGTCGATGCCCAATACGGCCAAGCGTTCCCTCAAGGCGGGATCGGCCAGCACCGCGTTGAGCTCAGTGTTCAGCCGCTGCACGACAGCAGCCGGCGTGCGCGCCGGTGCCAAGAGTCCCACCCATGAAGTGACGACAAAATCGGCGATGCCACTTTCAATGAAGGTGGGCACCTCGGGCAAGGCCGGTGTACGCACCGGGCTGCTGACGGCGATGGCCTTGAGCTTGCCACTCTTGACATGAGCCTGTGCACCGGCTACGGCGGTGTATACCAAGGGAATCGCGCCCCCGATCACATCGGTAATGGCCTGACCACCGCCCTTGTAGGGTACGTGCGTGAGTTGGGCGCCCGTACGCTGCTTGAGCAGTTCAGCTGCAATATGGGGCGTGCCGCCGATACCAGACGTGCCGTAGGGCAAGCCGCCCTGCTCTTTTCTGGACAGTGCCAATACCTCTTGCAGCGTGTTCGCCTTGACACCCGTATTGGCCACCAAGATCAGCACTGCATCGCCAATCTTGCCCACGGGCTGGAAGTCCTTTTGGGTGTCAAAAGGCACTTTGGCGAAGACATGGGGATTGATCACCAGCGTGCCATCAAAGCCCAGCAGCAAGGTGTAGCCGTCCGCTGCGGCGGTCGCCGCGAGCTGAGTGCCGATGTTGCCGGACGCACCGGGCTTGTTGTCTACCACCACCTGTTGCCCCAGCCGTCGGCTCAAAAACTCGGCGATCACTCGACCGCTGGTGTCGGTCACGCCACCGGGAACGAAGGGCACGATCAGCCGCAGGGGTTTGTTGGGCCAAGGCTCGGTGCTGCCCTGTGCAAGCGCAGGGGCCCAAAGGCTGGCCGCAGCCGCCCAACAGCTCAGCAAAATATGTCGGCGAAGGCTCATGAAGGTCTCCCGTGTTGTGGTGTTGAGGGTTTGATCCGGATACCGGTAACGCCCCTAGTCTTGGGCGTGTCGGCGTTCAAAGACCCATATCTCTTCGAAGCCCATGAGCTGGGTCATGTCGGAGAACGCCATCAATGGTGGACCCGACTCAAGCAGCACTGCTTCCCCGCCCGCACCCACGGTGTTGCCTGTGGTTGTATGGGCCTTTAACCGTGCATAGGTGGTTTGCATCGCCTGCGCAGCGGCCAACAAAGCCGAGACTGGGAAGATAGCCAAGCGATAGCCGATTTCCTGCAGTTCCAAGGGGGTGA